>JGI26082J51739_10001264_pt1 | contig 15917 bp, 16 predicted proteins | sample SaaInl5LU_22_DNA_FD_51739 | JGI IMG/M metagenome (IMG submission 51739)
CAGGCAAATTGATGCGAGTGGCGTCATCGGAAAGGTAATAGCCTATGACCTCGGTCAGAACGCGCGGTTGCTCGGCGATCTCTTTGGACATGAAGTGCTTGTAGCCGCCTTTGTCGATCTGGCCTGTTTCGATTTCGACCGTTTTGATCTCGCGGTTGGCAGGACGCCGTGCAGCATCGAGAATCTCCACTTGCGTGCGGGTCACAAAAGCAAAGTCACCCTCTTCGAGATAGGTGATCTGATCGGTGAGGGGCGCAAGGGCGATGGCGTCGGAGCCGATGAACATTTCGCCACTGCCATAGCCGATTGCCAAAGGCGAGCCTTGGCGCGCGGCGATGAGCAGGTCTTCCTCGCCCTCAAAGAGAAAGCAGAGNGCATAGGCGCCCGTGAGGCGGCTGACGGTGCTGAGGGCGGCTTCGCGGGGGCTTTGGCCCTCGTCCAGATAGGCTTGNGTGAGCAGGGCGACTGTCTCTGTGTCGGTGTCTGTCTCATAGCCGATGCCTTTGGCGGCAAGTTCTTCGCGCAGCTCGCGGTANTTCTCGATGATGCCGTTGTGGACCACGGCAACCTGACGCGTGCTGTGGGGGTGGGCGTTGTTTTCATTGGGTGCGCCATGTGTGGCCCAGCGGGTGTGGCCGATGCCAGCCTTGCCTGTCAGGGGCTCGTGTACGAGCCTGTCGGAGAGATTGACGAGCTTTCCAACCGCGCGGCGGCGACCAAGGCGACCCTTGTCGACTGTGGCAATGCCCGCGCTGTCATAGCCGCGGTATTCAAGCCGCTTGAGAGATTCCACCAAAAGGGGCGCAGCTTCGTGCTCGCCCAAAACACCTACGATACCACACATCTTACTCGTCCTCGTTTTGTTGCCGGGCTTTTTTGGCTCTGAGTGTGTCAAAGAGCTTGCGCGCGAGATTTAGTTTGTTGTCTTGCGGAATGCGTGAGATCGCGAGGGCCCCATCGGGCACATCTTTGTTCACGATTGCACCTGTGGCTGTCATCGCTTCATCTCCCACTGAGACAGGCGCAATCAGCATGGTGTTTGAGCCGATAAAGGCGCGTGCGCCGATATGGGTGTGATGTTTGAAGACGCCGTCATAGTTGCAGGTGATTGTGCCTGCACCGATGTTGGTGCCTTCGCCTATTGTGGCGTCGCCAATGTAGGTAAGGTGATTGGCCTTGGCACCCTCAGCGAGGGTTGCGTTTTTGATCTCGACGAAATTGCCGACATGTACGTTTTCAGACAGCTCCGCACCTGGGCGCAGGCGGGCGTAGGGGCCAACAACCGCCCCGCGACTGACATGTGCGCCCTCGAGATGGGAAAATGCACGAATGTGGGCGCCATTTTCGATGGTGACTTCTGGGCCGAAGATCACGTTGGGCTCGATGATTGTATCTGGGCCAACGTATGTGTCATGGGCAAAGAAAACTGTCTCGGGGGCCGTGAGTGTTACACCTGCAGCGAGCGCATCAGCGCGGGCGCGGGCCTGAAAGGCGGCCTCTGCGGCCGCGAGATCCGAGCGGGAGTTGACCCCCATGGTTTCTGCCTCTGAACAGGCCACCGCAGTTGCAGAGAGGCCCGCGGCGCGAGCCAGACCGATGATGTCAGTGAGGTAGTATTCCTCGCCTGCGTTGTCATTTGTAACCTGCGCGAGCAGCTCAAAAATATGTGCTGTTGAGCAGAGTATAACTCCGCTATTACAAAAGCTTATATCGCGCTCTTCATCTGACGCATCTTTGAATTCAACGATCCGTTCCAGCGTATTGCCATTCATCACAAGGCGGCCATAGCGGGCGGGGTCAGCGGCTTCAAAACCGAGCACCACAACGTCAAAGCGCGCGCGGGCGGAGCGCATGGTGTCGAGTGTTTCGGGGCTGATAAACGGTGTGTCACCATAGAGTACAAGCAAATCGCCCGTGGCGCCTTGGAGCGCATCTTTGGTGCAGAGAACAGCGTGACCCGTGCCCTTTTGTTCTGTTTGCAGAACAATCTGGGCGCTCTCGTCATAGGCAAGAGCCGCGGCGCTCACGGCGTCGGCTTCATGGCCTGCCACAATCACAATATTTTGTGGCTCAAGGCTGGTGCCAGCTTTCATTGCGTGGATCAGAAGTGGCGCCCCCGCAACCTTGTGAAGCACCTTTGCGCTGTCAGATTTCATCCGCGTGCCTTTGCCCGCGGCGAGAATAACCAGGTTGATACTCATGGGTTTTACTTGCCTTTTTTAGTCCGGCCCGTTTTATCCGCTCTAGAGCAGAGCACAAGGGGGCACGTATCAAGCATTGTTGCGGGATATGTCAAAGGGAGTGTTAACATGGAAACGGTTATTTTTGATTTGGACGGCACATTGGCGGACACCAGTGGCGATTTGCTCGCCGCGGCCAACGCTTGCTTTCAACAGATGGGCGAGGGCGATGTGCTCACGCAGGCTGATGCGGGCGTCGCGTTGCGCGGGGGGAAGTTTATGCTGCGAGCGGGGCTCGAGCGGCTCGGAAGGCCTGATGAGGCGGTGGTCGAGGCGTTTTATCCCGTTCTGCTTGAGGCCTATGCTGCGGATTTAGACCGTCGCACCGTGTTTTATGATGGGGCATTGGAGGCAGTGGAGGCTTTNAAGCNNGATGGCTTTGGNGTTGGGATATGTACCAATAAGCCCGAAGCGTTGGCTGTGGAGCTGATGCGCCGCTTGGGGGCGCTTGACCNCTTTGCGAGCCTTGTGGGCGCGGATACGCTGCCTGTGCGCAAGCCTGACCCTGAGCCTTTGTTTGAGGCAGCGCGCCGCGCAGGCGGGCATCCTGAGCGCTGTCTGTTGGTGGGGGATAGTGACACCGACCGCAACACCGCGCGCGCGGCGGGAGTGCCGTCGGTCTTGGTTACATTCGGGCCGTCTGGCGAAGATATGGCTGCACTGGAGCCAGAAGCCTTGCTGCATGATTTTGCGGATTTGCCAGCGATAGCGCGCGCGCTTCTGCGATAGGGTATTCGTGGGTTTGAAAACTGGATTTTTGGGAAACTGAAATTATCGACTGTGTGATTGACGCACCCATGAGAGAGGCGCAATAAGGCTCCATGAGCGAGATATTTAAAGGCAGTTTCACCCAACAGGAGCCAATCCCCGAAGAGGGGATTGAAGCCGCAATTGCCGTGATGCGTACGGGGCGGTTGCATCGTTACAACCTTGCGGAGGGTGAGCTGGGCGAAGTCGCGCATCTTGAGCTGGAGTTCGCTGCGGCAATGGGGGCGAAATACTGCCTTGCTGTGGCCTCGGGCGGATACGCCATGGGCTGCGCCTTGCGTGCGCTTGGGGTGAAGCCGGGCGATAGGGTTTTGACCAATGCCTTCACGCTCGCGCCAGTGCCAGGGGCGATTGCGAGCGTTGGAGCTGTGCCCGTTTTTGTCGGGGTGACGGAAAGCCTGACGATTGATCTTGAAGATCTTGCGGCCAAGGCCGATCAGGCGGATGTGCTCATGCTCAGTCATATGCGGGGGCATCTTGCGGATATGGATGCTTTGATGGCGCTGTGTGACACCAAGGGCATCCGCGTGATTGAAGATTGTGCGCATACNATGGGTGCACGTTGGAAGGGGCGGCTTTCTGGAACAGACGGGATCATCGGGTGTTACTCGACGCAGACCTACAAGCATATGAACTCGGGCGAGGGCGGTCTGCTTATCACGGATGATGCCGAAGTTGCGGCGCGCGCCATCATGCTTTCGGGCTCCTACATGCTCTTTGAGCGCCATGTGGCTGCGCCGCCACCTGAAGCCTTTGCTGAGATCAAATACCAGACGCCCAATGTTTCTGGACGCATGGATCATTTGCGCGCGGCCATCTTGCGCCCGCAGCTTGCGCGGCTAGAGAGCCAGTGCGAGGCATGGAACGCGCGATATCGTGCTGTTGAAGCTGGGATCAGCGGGACAGCAGGTCTGACAGTCGTCCCGCGGCCAGAGGAGGAGCAATATGTTGGCTCTTCGATCCAGTTTCTCCTGTTGGACTGGTCGGATGCGGCCGTCGCAGACGTGCTTGCGCGCTGTGCGGCGCGTGGTGTCGAGCTCAAGTGGTTTGGTGGGGCCGAGCCAAAGGGGTTCACCAGTCGCTACGACAGTTGGCGCTATGCGCCGAGCGCGCCGATGCCCAAAAGCGATAGAATTCTGAAAGGCATTGTCGATATGCGCCTGCCGCTGACCTTTAGCCTTGCAGATTGTGAGTTGATCGCGCGGATTATCAAGGCCGAGGTGAGTGCTGTGTTTCAGGCGGGCACAGCCTAGGCACGTTATATAAGACGACATCGCCNTCCAACCGCACAGACAGCTTCTTCTCTTTTCAAATATCCTGGGGGTCAGGGGGCAAAGCCCCCAGCGGGTCGGCCCGCGCGCGANGCGCGTGGGGCGAAACCTGAGACCTGCCTTAACGGTTGCCACGAATCGCGGCCTGCGTTAAGAAATGAACAAGTGTTCAATAAATGGAGAGCTAGCTCATGTTCATGGGATCAATGAAGTTTGATTTGGGCGAGGATGTGAACGCCCTGCAAGAGATGGTGCATCGTTGGGCGCAAGAGCGCGTCAAGCCGATGGCGGCTGAGATCGACAAGTCCAACGAATTTCCCAACGCACTTTGGCAGGAGATGGGTGAGCTTGGTCTGCTTGGCATTACAACACCCGAAGAATACGGTGGCGCGGGGATGTCCTATCTTGCCCATGTGATCGCTGTGGAAGAAATCGCGCGCGCCAGTGCTTCTGTGTCGCTTTCGTATGGCGCGCATTCCAACCTCTGTGTGAACCAGATCAAGTTGAACGGCACCCATGAGCAGAAGGTGAAATATCTGCCCAAGCTCTTGAGCGGTGAGCATGTCGGCGCTTTGGCGATGAGCGAGCCGAGCGCTGGCTCTGATGTTGTTTCGATGAAGCTCAGAGCCGAGAAGCGCAACGACCGCTTTGTTCTGAACGGCTCCAAATACTGGATCACCAACGGCCCTGACGCGGAAACGCTTGTGGTCTATGCCAAGACAGATCCTGACGCAGGGCCCAAGGGGATCACGGCCTTCATCGTTGAGAAATCGATGAAAGGCTTCAGCACGTCCCCGCATTTTGACAAGCTCGGGATGCGCGGCTCCAATACGGCGGAGCTCGTCTTTGAGGACGTTGAGGTGCCGTTCGAGAACGTCCTTGGCGAAGAGGGCAAGGGTGTACGCGTGTTGATGTCGGGGCTTGATTATGAACGCGTCGTGCTTGCGGGCATCGGAACGGGGATCATGGCGGCTTGTCTGGATGAGGTCATGCCCTATATGGCCGAGCGCAAGCAGTTTGGTCAGCCGATTGGCAACTTCCAGCTGATGCAGGGCAAGATTGCCGATATGTACACCAAGATGAACTCCGCACGGGCTTATGTTTACGAAGCCGCGCGCGCTTGCGACCGTGGCGATATCACCCGTCAGGATGCGGCGGCGTGCTGTCTTTACGCGTCTGAGGAGGCCATGGTTGTGGCGCATCAGGCCGTACAGGCCTTTGGCGGCGCTGGGTTCCTCAGCGACAACGCCTGCGGGCGCATGTTCCGAGATGCCAAGCTCATGGAGATTGGTGCGGGGACAAGCGAGATCCGCCGCATGCTGATTGGCCGTGAGCTGATGGGGATGTATCTCTGATGCTGCCTCGCGCCGCGACATATGAGGCGCTTCGGGAGGGCTTTCACTGGGCGCTCCCCGAGCGGCTCAATATGGCGGCGCAGGTTTTGGCGCAGCCCTCCGAGCAGGTTGCGATCATTGATCTGTCGGCTGCGCGGCGCGACATCACTTATGGTGAGCTGTCGGCTATGGCAGGGCGGCTGGCGCTGGCTTTGTCGGGGCGGGTGAGCCGCGGCGATCGTGTTGGCGTTCTCTTCTCGCAGGATGCGTGGTGCGCGGCGGCGCATATTGCGATCTGGAAGATCGGGGCGATTTCTGTGCCGCTGTTCAAGCTCTTTCAGCGCGATGCTTTGGAGAGCCGTATCGGGGACAGTGGGCTAACGCTTGTTGTGACGGATGCGGACGGCGCTGAGATGCTCGGCGGCTTGGCTGAGGCACTGTTGCCCTATGATCTGCCTGCGGGTGATGTGGAGATGGTCGATACGGGGACTGAGGAGCCAGCGGTTCTGATTTACACCAGTGGTACGACAGGCAAGCCCAAGGGGGCACTCCATGCGCACCGTATGCTCACGGGGCATTTGCCAGGGGTTGAGATGAGCCATGATTTTCTCGGCCAAGACGGCGATGTGATCTGGACGCCTGCGGATTGGGCGTGGATCGGTGGGTTGTTTGATGTGCTGATGCCGGGTTTGGCGCTGGGTGTGCCAGTGGTGGCGGCGCGCCTGCCCAAGTTTACAGCCCAAGAAGCGGAGCGGATTTGCCGCGAGGGCGGCGTGCGCAATGTGTTCTTCCCGCCTACGGCGCTCAGAATGCTGAAGGTGGAGGATCAGGAGATATCTGGTTTGCGCTCAGTGGCGTCTGGCGGNGAGCCGCTCGGCGCGGAGATGCTCGCATGGGGGCGCAAGGCCTTTGGGGTAAGCATCAACGAGTTTTACGGGCAAACCGAGTGCAACATGTCTGTGTCCTCCTGTGGAGCGCTGTTTGCGCCTGTCGGCGGGGCAACAGGCAAGGCTGTGCCCGGGTTTGATGTTCAAGTGATCGACGAGAGTGGCAAGGTGACGGACGGCGAGGGCGACATTGCCGTGAAGCGCGGTGCTGCGAGTATGATGCTTGAATACTGGAACAANCCTGAGGCCACGGCGGAGAAGTTTCGCCGCGACTGGCTCGTGACGGGGGACCGCGGCGTTATGGAGGGCGATTTCATTCGTTTTCTGGGACGTGAGGATGATGTGATTTCTTCTGGTGGTTATCGGATTGGTCCTGCGGAGATTGAAGATTGCCTGATGACCCATAGCGCGGTGGCGACTGTGGGGGTTGTGGGTAAGCCCGACGCGCTGCGCCACGAGATTGTGAAGGCTTATGTTGTCTTGAAAGACGGAGCCGAGGCGAGCGCTGAGGAGCTTCAAACATGGGTCAAGACGCGGCTGGCGAGCTATAGCTACCCCCGCGAAGTTGAGTTTCTGGAGGCCTTGCCGATGACTGTGACTGGCAAGGTGATCCGCAAAGAGTTGAAGGCACGGGCTGCCGAGGAGGAAAAGACATGAAGTTGCAAAGCCAAGCGATCCCGACGAGCGAGCAGTTTAAGGCCAACCGCGAGGGGCATCTTGAAGCTCTACGTGTTGTCCGAGAGGCGGCGGAGGCTGCAGCGCTGGGGGGCGGTGAACGCTCGCGTGAGCGGCATGTGGGCCGTGGCAAGATGCTGCCGCGTGACCGTGTGGCCAACCTCTTGGATGCTGGGAGCCCTTTTCTGGAGGTCGGCGCGACGGCGGCGCATGGGATGTATGACAATGCCGCGCCTGCGGCGGGGGTGATTGCGGGGATCGGTATGGTCTCGGGGCAGGAATGCATGATCGTTTGCAACGATGCCACCGTTAAAGGCGGCACCTATTTCCCTATGACGGTAAAGAAGCATCTGCGCGCCCAAGAGATTGCGCAGGAGAACCGCTTGCCCTGTATCTACTTGGTCGACAGTGGTGGGGCGAACCTGCCGCAGCAGGACGAGGTTTTCCCTGACCGTGACCACTTCGGGCGTATCTTTTACAATCAGGCCCAGATGAGCGCCAAGGGCATTCCGCAAATTGCCGTGGTTATGGGGTCTTGCACGGCTGGGGGCGCTTATGTGCCTGCCATGTCTGATGTGACCATCATTGTTAAAGAGCAGGGGACAATCTTCTTGGCGGGGCCCCCTTTGGTAAAGGCTGCGACGGGCGAGGTTGTCACAGCTGAAGACTTGGGTGGCGGGGATGTGCATACGCGCCTCTCGGGTGTGGCGGATTACCTCGCAGAAGATGATGCGCATGCTTTGGCGCTGGCGCGTCGTGCCGTAAGCCATTTGAACCGTCGGCGGCCCATGGGCGTGGACTGGCAGACCTCGGAAGAGCCTGCCTATGACCCTGAAGAGATCTTTGGCGTTGTGCCTGCAGATCTGCGCACGCCTTATGACATTCGCGAAGTGATTGCGCGCACGGTGGACGGCTCGCGCTTTGATGAATTTAAGACCACGCTATGGCGAGACACTGGTCACTGGTTTTGCGCATGTGAAGGGCTGTCCTGTGGGGATCATCGCCAACAACGGNGTTTTGTTCTCNGAAGCGGCNCAGAAGGGCGCGCATTTTGTCGAGCTCTGTAGCCAGCGCAAGATCCCGNTGGTNTTCTTGCAAAATATCACAGGCTTTATGGTTGGGCGTAAGTATGAGAACGAGGGCATCGCGCGCCACGGTGCGAAGATGGTGACAGCGGTGGCAACAACCTCTGTGCCAAAGATCACCATGCTGGTGGGCGGCTCTTTTGGGGCTGGCAACTACGGCATGGCTGGGCGGGCCTATAGCCCACGCTTCCTGTGGAGCTGGCCGAACTCGCGTATCTCTGTGATGGGGGGCGAGCAGGCGGCGGGTGTCCTGGCCACGGTGAAGCGCGACGGGATCGAACGCACCGGTGGCACTTGGTCTGCCGAGGAAGAGGCCAAGTTCAAGCAGCCGACGATTGATATGTTTGAAGAGCAGGCGCACCCGCTGTATGCCAGCGCGCGGCTTTGGGACGATGGTATCATTGATCCGCGCAAGAGCCGAGATGTTCTGGCGCTGTCGCTGCGCGCGGCTCTGAATGCACCCATTGAGGAGACACGCTTTGGCGTGTTCCGGATGTAACCGATGAAAGAGATGCCCGAGACAGGACAGTTTGACTATGGTGTGCGCGACCCAGTGACGGGCGAGCGCTGGGTCTATGTCAGCCGCGAGATGGCGCAAGCGCACCCGAAGGGACAGCTGGGGGCCGTGCTTTATGTCATCGTGCTCTATCTTGTCGCTGTGGCGGGGCTGCGCTTTTATGAGTTTACCCAGTTTGGCTATGCGCCGTTCTATTTGCTTTCGTCGCTCGTGCCTATGCTTGGTGCTCTGGGGCTTTACTTTCGCGTGCCGTTTGCGGTTGCGCTGATTGTGCTTTTGTTCGGCATATCTGGCTATCAGCTCGTGACAGGCATTGGCAGCCTGAACGCCTTGGGACTGGTGCAGCTTTTGGCGTCAGGGGCGATTGCCGTTTACCTTGTTACAAGCGCACGCGCCAATTTGATTTACCGTCACCGCTATCGCAGCTTTAAGGGGCCAGAATGAAAACTCTACAAGAGATTATCGATGCAAACCCCGAGGCGGAGACCTTCCGTTTTGGTGACAGCAAAAAGCTATGCGACAGTATTCTCGCTCTGATCCGCAGCGGCAAGAAGACAGCCACCTGCGAGGCGCTGCGTGTTTATGGCAAGGGCGGCGACGAAATGCCCGAAGTGGGGCGGCGTGATGTTGCGCTGGAGTGGGACGGCGCGCCTGCTGTGATGGTGGAGACTGTCGAAGTCACCACCCGCCGCTTTGGCGATATGGACGAAGAGTTTGTCGCGGCTCAGGGCGAGTTTCGCAATTTGGAACATTGGCGGCAGGGCTATGAGGCCTACTTTCGCCGCAACGGAGGGTTTGACCCTGAGATGGAGCTGATGTGCGAGCGGTTCCGCGTTGTTGAAGATTTTGGAGGACACGATGTTTGAGAAGATTCTGATAGCGAACCGAGGCGAGATTGCTTGCCGTGTGATTGAGAGCGCGCGTGCGCTGGGGGTGCGGACTGTTGCTGTGTATTCAGACGCCGACCGCGCGGCCAAACATGTGGCGCTGGCGGATGAGGCTGTGCATATCGGTGGCTCAGCTCCGGCCGAGAGCTATTTGCGCGGCGATGTGCTGATTGGTGTGGCCAAAGAGACGGGTGCCCAAGCAATCCATCCTGGATATGGTTTTTTGAGTGAGAACCCCGATTTTGTAGAAGCTGTTGAGGCGGCGGGGCTTGTCTTTATTGGGCCATCGGCCAGCGCGATCAGGGCCATGGGCCTGAAGGACGCGGCCAAGGCGCTGATGCATGAGGCAGGCGTACCTGTTGTGCCGGGCTATCACGGGGCCAATCAGGACGCTGCATTTCTGGCCAAGCAAGCGGATGAGATCGGATATCCTGTGCTGATCAAGGCGGTTGCTGGCGGTGGCGGCAAGGGGATGCGCCTTGTTGAGACGCCGAGTGCCTTTATGGATGCGCTGGAGAGCGCGAAGGGCGAGGCCAAGACAGCCTTTGGCAACGAAGATGTCCTTATTGAGAAGTTTGTGACCCAGCCACGCCACATCGAAGTTCAGGTGTTTGGCGATGGCGAAAAAGCCGTGCACCTCTTTGAGCGGGACTGCTCTCTGCAGCGCCGTCATCAAAAAGTAATCGAAGAAGCGCCAGCGCCGGGGATGACTGCCGAGATGCGCGCTGCGATGGGTGATGCGGCTGTCAAGGCGGCCGAGGCCATTGGCTATAAGGGCGCAGGGACTGTTGAGTTTATCGTTGATGGCTCGCGCGGGCTACGTGCCGATGGGTTCTGGTTTATGGAGATGAACACGCGGCTGCAGGTCGAGCACCCTGTGACAGAAGCGATCACGGGTGTTGATCTGGTGGAATGGCAGCTCAGGGTGGCTTCCGGTGAGGGGCTACCCAAGCGGCAGGACGAGCTGACCATTACGGGCCATGCTTTTGAGAGCCGTCTTTATGCAGAAGATGTGCCCAAGGGCTTTTTGCCTGCCACGGGCACGCTGGCACATCTCGCCTTCCCTGAGGGCGCGCGGGCAGACAGCGGTGTGCGCACGAATGACACGATCAGCCCGTTTTATGACCCGATGATCGCCAAGATCATCACCCATGGACCAAGCCGTGCCGTTGCGCTGAAGCGCATGGCGCGGGCGCTTGCACAGACGCAAGTGGCGGGGACGGTGACAAACTTGAGTTTCCTTGGTGCGCTTTGTGCCCATGAGGGCTTTGCGGCTGGTGACGTGGACACGGGGCTGATTGGCCGCGACTTGGAGAGCCTTGTGCAAGCGCCAGCACCGACAGAGGCAGAACGCGCTTTGGCGGCGCTGGTGGCGTTGGGCCTCACGCAGGCCGAATGGCCCACCGGTGTCCACCTCTGGAGTGCCATGCGCAGGCAGGTGGCCTTGCGATTTGGAGAAGATGAGTTTGAAGCTGTTGTGGAGAGCCTGTCTGCTGACGCACATGATGTGACGCTGGGCGAGGCCCGCGTTGCGGCGCGCCGCGTGGGCGGGCGCTGGATGCTCAACGGGCAGGTCGCACCAGAGGCGCGTTCGGGCGGGGAAAAGGTCTTTGTCTTTGGGCAATACGGTCTGAGCTTTGATGTGGTTGATCCGCTCGAACGGGCGGCCTCGCTTGGCGCGGGTGCTGCGCTGATTGAAGCGCCGATGCCCGGGCTGGTGAAGGCTGTTTTCGCCACGGCTGGACAAGAGGTGAAGGCGGGCGACAGGCTGGCCATTTTGGAAGCGATGAAGATGGAGCACGCGCTTTTGGCTGCGCGTGACGGGATCGTTGCCGAGGTGCTTGTTGAGGCCGGTGCGCAAGTCGAAGCGGGAGCGGCGCTTATCCGTCTTGCGGAAGATGACGAAGAGGCCGCTGCATGACACCACGCCTGCTTGGCTTTGAAGACAGCGTTTACAGCTGGTCAGCAAGGGCCGGGCTGGTCGCGAAAGGGGTGGACTTCAGCTATCAGGAGATCAACCCTTTTGAGGTCGATCAGCGCGCTGGGCTTCTGTCACATCACCCCTTGGGGCGAGTGCCTGTGCTTATGCACGACGACTTCACGGTCTATGAGACGTCGGCGATTTTGAGCTATGTGGAGCGCGGGTTTGACGGGCCGAGCCTCATGCCTGAAGGCGCGCGGGCGCAGGCGCGAGCGTTGCAAGTGGCTGAGATGGTGGGGTCTTATGTCTATTGGCCCTGTGTGCGGCAGGTGTTTTCGCATGGCTTTTACCGCCCCAAGCTTGGTGCAGATTTTGATGAGGGCGTGATTGAAGACGGACTAATGGCGGCAGAGCCTGTTTTGAGTGCTCTGGAGGGGATTGCAAGTGAAGGGCTTGTTCTCAATCGCGAGGGTTTGACGGTTGCAGACCTGATGCTTGCCNCTATGCTGCGATATTTCAGGGCCGCCAAGGCAGGGGCTGATATGCTTGAGGCGCATGAAAGCCTGAGCGATTGGCTGGTCTGGACCATGCAATCGCGTGCCTTCGCAATCACACGGCCCAAAGTGTTGGAACAATCGGGAGAGACAAGTTGATTACGCTTCACCATGTGCCGCAAAGCCGCTCGATGCGGGTGCTTTGGCTGCTCAACGAGCTGGAAGTGCCTGACTTTCAGGTGCAGGTGCATCCTTTTGACAAATCCTTGCGAGAACCCGAATTTCTCACGCTCAGCCCTGCGGGGCGCGTCCCTGCGATGGAGATCGAGGGAGAGCGGATGTTTGAGAGCGGCGCGATGATCGAATATCTGTGCGAGCGCTTCCCTGAGCGCCACCTGGGGCGGGAGCCTGGCAACCCTGACCGTATGGCATGGCTGACGTGGCTGCATTTTGCGGAGACGGTGACAGTCCATGCCGCAGCGCTCACGCAGCAGCATATCATGCTGTACGAGGATCACATGCGCTCGCCCTATATCATGCAGCTTGAGGCAAAGCGGCTGGCGAAGTGTTATGAGGCGATCGAGGCGCGGCTGTCGACGCCTGTGGAGAACCGCGACTATCTGCTTACATCGGGCTTTTCGGCGGTTGATATTGCTGTCGGGCAGGCGGTCTATGTTGGCAGGCATTTCGTGAAGACTGACGACTACCCTGAGCTTTCAGCTTGGTATGAGCGGATCACCGAGCGCTCGAGTTTTGCGACGACCATGGCTGTCGGAGAACAGAAGCTTTACACAGAGGCGTTTTATGCGCCGTGGCCCTTGCCTGAGCGGAGCGAGACATGAGCGGATATGTCGAAATTTTTGAGGTCGGTCCGAGGGATGGTTTGCAGAATGAAAAGCGCCAAATCCCGACAGCGGAGAAAATTGCGCTGGTGAACTGTCTGTCTGAGGCGGGCTTCAAACGGATCGAGATTGCAAGTTTTGTGAGCCCGAAGTGGGTTCCGCAGATGGCGGACAGTGCTGATGTTTTGGCGGGAATCACGCGCGCGGAAGGCGTTTCATATGCTGCGCTGACACCGAACTTGCGTGGCTTTGAAGGCGCGTTGGCGGCGAAGGCAGATGAGATTGCCATTTTCGGATCGGCGTCAGAAGGATTTTCAAAGGCCAATATCAACGCAACCGTTGCCGAAAGTCTTGAGCGCTTTGCGCCAGTGGCTGAGGCCGCTAAGGCGGCAGGGCTGCCGATGCGGGGGTATATTTCGTGTGTGACGGATTGCCCCTATGACGGGGCGACAGCGCCCGAAGCTGTGGCACGCGTTGCCAAGGCGCTGCGCGAGATGGGCTGCTATGAGATCAGCCTTGGCGACACAATCGGGCAGGCGCGCCCCGAAACAATCGATGCGATGCTGGCGGCTGTGCTTGAAGAGATACCTGCAAGTAAGCTTGCCGGGCATTATCACGACACGAGCGGGCGCGCGCTCAGCAACATTGAGGCCTCGCTGGGGCGCGGTGTCAGGGTGTTTGACGCGGCTGTAGGTGGGCTTGGTGGCTGTCCCTATGCTCCTGGTGCTGCGGGCAATGTTGCGACAGAGGCTGTGCATGACAGACTTGTTGATCTTGGATATGAAACTGGGCTGGACCGTGCGGTCTTGATCCGTGCCGCAGATATGGCGCGCGCGATGCGNAAGGAGCAGGATGATGTATAACACGATCGAGATTGAAACAGATGCGCGCGGTGTGGCCACGCTCTGGCTGGCCCGCGAAGANAAACACAACGCGCTGAGCGCCGAGATGATCCGCGAGTTGACAGGGGCAGCGGAAGCTCTTGGCACGGATGATGCTGTGCGCGTGGTTGTCTTGGCCGCAAAGGGCAAGAGCTTTTGCGCGGGTGGTGATCTGCGCTGGATGCAAGACCAGATGGCGGCGGATGCCCAGACGCGGCGTAAGGGGGCGCGTGAGCTTGCGATGATGCTCAATGCACTCAATGAGTTGCCCAAGCCCTTGATTGCACGAGTTCAGGGCAATGCCTTCGGCGGTGGGATCGGGATGATGTCTGTCGCTGATGTCGCGCTTGGCGTGCCCGAGGCAAAATTTGGCCTGACCGAAGTGAAGCTTGGACTGATTCCTGCCACGATCAGCCCTTATGTTCTCGCTCGGATGGGGGAAGATAAAGCGCGGCGTGTGTTTATGTCGGCGAGATTGTTTGGGGCAGAGGAGGCGCGTGAGCTGAATCTGCTGGCAAGGGTTGTCGAGGCAGATTCACTTGACGCTGCCGTGGATGCAGAAGTCTTGCCGTATCTGGCGGCAGCGCCAAAAGCCGTGGCTGCGTCAAAAGCGCTCGCGCGCAGTCTTGGACCTGCGATTACGCCGGCAATTATCGAGGCGACAATTGATCGTCTGGTTGAGACTTGGGAAGGCGAAGAAGCGCGTGAAGGGATTGCAGCGTTTTTTGAAAAGCGCCGCGCGCCTTGGGTGCTTTGAGGCCGGAGGCCCTGGTCTGTTTGGCCTTGTGAGCCTTGTGGCCTTAAAAATTTAGGTCAACACTTCTTCTGTTTGGCGCGCCTTGTGCCGTGCTGAGCGCAGTGCGTGTGTTGCCGTATTGGCCTCAATCTTTCAGTGAAGGAGAGGGAGGGAGCAGCGCAACAGAGCGCTCACTTTGAGGCTTTCACCGCAACATATAGATTTTAGTGAATGTAATGCTCTGTCGGTTGACCCTGACATGGGGCGGGAGTAAACCCATTTGCAATGAAAAGCTGCCACACCTATGCGCGAATGTGCGCATGAAAGGAGCCTCACGTGGAAGAGATGCTGCGGGAATACCTCCCTATTCTGATCTTACTTGTTATTGCCATCGGCTTAGGCCTTGTTTTGATCCTTGCTGCCCTCATTCTTGCAGTGCGCAACCCTGACCCTGAAAAGGTCTCGGCTTATGAATGCGGCTTCAACGCTTTTGATGATGCCCGGATGAAATTTGACGTGCGGTTTTATCTCGTGTCGATTCTCTTCATCATTTTTGATCTGGAAATTGCGATGCTCTTTCCTTGGGCTGTTGCTTTCAAAGACATCAGCATGGTTGGCTTCTGGTCGATGATGGTTTTCCTCGCTGTGCTGACAGCTGGCTTTGCTTATGAATGGAAGAAGGGGGCGCTCGAATGGTCATGACCTCAACGGGCATCCAAACGGGCCTCAACACGGCCGGTGTGGACAAAGAAACTTCGACGCAGGCTTTGAATGCCGAGTTGCAAGATAAGGGCTTTTTGCTGACGTCAGCGGAGGACCTGATCAACTGGGCGCGCACGGGCTCGCTGCACTGGATGACCTTTGGTCTTGCGTGCTGTGCTGTCGAGATGATGCACACCTCGATGCCGCGTTATGACGTGGCGGGGACGCTGACCAATAAGATGGCCCCTGCGCTGCGCAAGGTTTATGACCAGATGCCAGAGCCGCGCTATGTGATCTCGATGGGATCTTGTGCGAATGGCGGTGGTTATTACCACTACAGCTATTCTGTCGTGCGCGGGTGTGACCGGATTGTGCCCGTGGATATATATGTCCCAGGCTGCCCTCCGACGGCGGAAGCACTTCTTTACGGGATCATGCAGCTGGCGCGTAAAATCCGCCGCACAGGAACGATTGCGCGCTGAGGTTTAATGGGCATGGCTAAGTTAAATAGATCAATAAGGTCCGCTTCCTCGGATGAAACGATGTTTGATCAATTTGAGATGGACCGCCTTTGTTCCGAACTGGGGGTGAAGCCGTTAATGGCTCCTCTAGAAGAGCGCGTTTTTTCAGGCGTTAAAGATAAAATGCCCGCGGAGTGGGCACAGAAAATGTATGAA
>JGI26082J51739_10001272_pt1 | contig 15848 bp, 15 predicted proteins | sample SaaInl5LU_22_DNA_FD_51739 | JGI IMG/M metagenome (IMG submission 51739)
TTAGGTTGATATATAATAAAAGATTAGGATATTCTTACGACATCAAACCTATGATAAAAATAAAGTCATAAAATGGCAATTAACATTCAAGAGATATTACATCCAAGCGATTCAGACTCTATAAAGTTTGAAAAGATTAACTATAATTTTGATCAAATTTTAGCAAATGGAGGAGGACCTGCTGGTCCCAAGGGTCAAAAAGGTGATCAAGGGCAGGTTGGTTCAACAGGTCAAAAAGGTGAAAAGGGAGATATTGGTAATACTGGTCAAAAGGGTGAATCTGGAGCTACTGATAGCCCATGGTATAAAGTAGAAGTAGATTCTAATAATGACGGTAGAAACGAAATTACCATTCTAAAACCTAAAATAGGCACTGATTTAAATATGCCTATTATCTGGTTAGGTGACCCTAGTTTTGAAGAAGGTTTAACGGATGGCGATATTGATACTAATTCTAGATTGACAATTGCAAAAGATGTAACATTTGAAAGTTATATTAAATTACAACACAATGTAAATAAAACAATAGTATTAACTAGTACTGAATCCGGTGCATATTCTAAATTTAATTTTCAAAATTCATTTGGTAGTACTAACATAGAATTTGGTGCCACGACAGATAAAATTACATTCTTAGCCAATACTTCTTTTTTTAGTGCTACTGGCGCAGGTGTAAATCTAAAATCTATAGGAGATACTAATATAAAACTAGAAACTTCTGGTAATGGTATATTAGACGTTGATATAAATGCAGAATTTAAAGGATATTTAAGATTGCCTGCTGGTTCTACTGGAGAAAGACCAGTAACCCCNCAATATGGTATGATTAGATATAATACAGATTTAAATATTGTAGAAGCTTATTATAATGATAACGCTTGGAAAGAATTATGTACTGATTGTGGTTCTCCGGTAGGTGATAGTATAGGTATTTCTGGGGGAGATATTAATGCTAACGCAGATGGATCACCTGCTACAGATACTATTTCTATATCTGGGGGAGATATCGATGCTAATGTCGATGGATCACCTACTGGTAACGCATCTATTTTTATAGATCCATTGTATACAACTGGTGATAGCGATACTGTAGCTGATTTGTATTACATATATAATAAAGTTGAGACTTTATATTTAAACTATGTAATTACTCCAGCGAATACAGAATTAGATTATTCAGATATTTCTGTTAATGAACCTGGTTTAAATATTACGGTAGATTCTGTTAATAGTAGAGTTATTATAGAAACTGCATTTAGGACAATAGGTACACCATGGATTATTAGAATAAGCCATCCTCAAGATGCTGATAAGTACATTACTTGGAATATACATCCGATTGCAGAAAATAATCCAACTGCAACTCCGGTTCCGACTGCGGCTCCGACTGCAACTCCGGTTCCAACGCCAGTGCCTACAGTAGCGGCAACACCGGTTTCAACGCCAATACCTACAGTAGCGGCAACACCAGTTTCAACGCCAATACCTACAGTAGCGGCAACTCCAGTTTCAACGCCAATACCTACAGTAGCGGCAACACCAGTTTCAACGCCAATACCTACAGTAGCGGCAACACCGGTTTCAACTCCGGTTTCAACTGTAGCGGCAACACCGGTTTCAACTGTAGCGCCAACTCCGGTTTCAACAGTAGCGGCAACTCCGGTTTCAACAGTAGCGGCAACACCGGTTTCAACTGTAGCGCCAACTCCGGTTTCAACTGTAGCGGCAACACCGGTACCAACTCCAGTTTCAACTGTAGCGGCAACTCCGGTTTCAACTGTAGCGCCAACTCCGGTTCCAAGTGGATCTGGTGGCGGAGGCCCATCATCATAAAAATAAAATAAGATAAATATAAAAACATAAATATAAAAATGGCAGCAAACGAATACATAAGAACAGTGAATATCACACCCCTAGGGACTTCATATTCATGGGATACACCACCTAATTGGATTACAATTGTAAGAGTAGGGACTACTGATGATTGGACAATTACAGTATCGCCTAATTCGGGCGTTGCCAGAAACGCAACGCTTACGGTTAGACACGCTAACACAAGTACAATTGATACAATTGAAGTGACTCAAGCTGGTAATACAGTTATTACACCAACTGCAACTCCTGCTCCAACTGCAGCACCAACCGCGACACCAGCTCCAACTGCAGCACCAACCGCGTCACCAGCTCCAACTGCAGTGCCAACGGCAACTCCAGTTTCAACACCAATACCTACAGTAGCGGCAACACCGGTTGCAACACCAATACCTACAGTAGCGGCAACACCGGTTGCAACACCGGTTTCAACACCAGTACCAGAACCTACATTAGCGGCAACACCGGTTTCAACACCAGTGCCGGTCCGATCTATAGATATTAATGATAATGGCAATGTTTTGACAATGATCAATTTAAATGATTATGCTAACGGACCTGGTCAATCAGTAGTAACTAAAAGTTTTAGTTATTCTAACAATGGAACAACTACTAATCAAGTACCTACTATAATATCTAAAGATCCTAAATATAGTGTAGAGCTTGTATATGGTACTAATATATTTGGAAATGTAGTTGGAAGTGTCANAATCACNAGTCTTGATGCAGGCGCGAANNTTCCAGTGAGTCAGATGTTATCTCCTCTTGTCATTGCCCACCCAAATGATAATAGTGTTAGACATACTTTAGCTATAACATTAANACAAGGACAAAGAGAGGTTACTCCAATACCTACATTAGCAGCAACACCAGTTGCAACGCCAGCGGCTACAGTAGTGGCAACTCCGCTACCTACATTCCAGCCTATAACACCAACTGCAACCACAAGCACTGGTGGCGGCGGAGGCGGCGGAGGCGGATGTCACATAGCAGGTGAAATGATCACGCTAGCAAATGGAGAAACTAAAGCAATTGAAAACATACAACTTGGTGATATACTATTATCTTATAATGTAGACGGTTATGATGGTTCTGAAGATGCATACAGATCATGGACCTCTCATGTAGATAATCTTGAAGGAGAATTTACGTCAGTAGAAGTCACTAATATTATAGTAGATACATACTCTTCTTATTACAACTTTAATGAGGGTTCTCTTAAAATAACACACGAACACCCGATTTTAATTAAAGACATTAACAACATAGTTTCTTGGAAAAAAGCCAGTGACGCAAATCTAGGAGAATTTATGTTAAATGAAGATTCTCAATGGGTTTTAATTAACACTAAATCGTTAGTAAACACTGCACAGCCATTTTCAACATGGTCAATTGACGTAGAGTCTGAAGATGTTTATTTTGCTAATGGCATATTAGTACATAATGCAGCAATAGATTTTGTTATTGATGATAAAAACGTCGAAATTCAGCAATAAATTTGGTAATAACAACGAAGGATTTTATTAATTTGAAATAAAAAACAGAAAGTGATAAATTTTAAAAACATATTAAGTAATAAGAACACCCTTACATTTGTATTGGGTGCTCTTATTGTTTTATTGTTTTTAAGGCAGTGTAATCAAACTGAAAATTTAAAACAAGAATTAGAATTAGTTCAAGAAACTTCTGATCGTAATTTTAATAATTACTTAGCATCAAAGGATTCTGTTAATCAATTAATAGCGGAAAACGGTAATTTAATATCTAAGATAAGATCGTATGAATTTGATATAAATGATTTAAAGGATGATCAAGATGAATTGGTTTTAAAATACAGAAAAGCTCTTAATTTAAATAAGGATTTAAACAAAGTTAATACTCTTTTATCAGCTGATATAGATATTAAAGATAGTTTATTGGCTAATGTAACGTCATCTGAGATAGATTCAACGACAACTAAATTGACGTTTTCTAAGTTTGATGATTTTGGTAATGGTAATTCTAGAAATTTAATGGGTAATATGCTGATAACAAAATATGACACTGGATTTAATTATGGAAACGCTTCTTTTGATATCGAACATTCAATTAGTTTACTAGCTGCTATAGAAAGAATAAATGGAGCAGATCAATTAAAAATTTCTACATCATATCCAGGATTATCTTTTAGTAATATAGAAAATATAAACCTTATAAATACAAAGTTAAATCAAAAACCTAAAATGAAAGGAGGATGGTCAGTAGGTATTGGTATCGGTTATGGAATCAATCTAAACAACAATCAAGTAATAAGTACTGGCCCATCAATTGGATTAGGATTATATTATTCTCCTAAATGGTTAAGATTTTAAAATTAATATAAACAATGGCACAATCATCTAGATATTTTTACTTAGATTCTGATATTCTTTTAGAATTTATTTACCACGACCAATCAAATCCTTCTAAATACCAAATAGAAGTAGATGATAATGGTAGCGAGGTAAAATTCTTAGACACAGTTAAGGGTAATCCATTCGCAAAAAGACATTTAATAAATGAATTAGGAAGCGCTGTTGTTAATTTTGATGTTACCGAAAATTCAGGTTACATATCTGTAGAAAACTTTGCTGCGAGAACTCTTTTATTACAGAGTGGTAAAACTTATAAGTTTAATTTAAGTGAATTAACTAATCCAGAATTATTTCAAATTAGTGGTACTTTAGGGATTTATTCTTATTCAAATGTTACTAAGATCGGACAATTTACACCTAATCAAACCGGTACAATTGAATATACATGTGGAGATTTAATAGGTGGTAAAATTATAATAGACACTAGAGCAAATCCATTATTTGCGAATCCAGATGAAAATACTGGTAATGATATCAATCAAACTATAGGTAGATATCATGCAGTACAATCGGATGCAAGTGGTACTAGATATGCGTTGTTAGGATATGATTCTACGGGTGATTATGAAATGTTCAATTATATTAATAATAATGTAAGTTGGACTGGTAGTAATGAAACAGATCTTTTAAATTACCAAACTGAAGCTACCGCTAATATTAATTATATTAAATATGATAGTATTAGATTACACTTTAGGAGTGGATACAATTTTTCGGCCAGGGGTTATGAAGGATTTTTATTTGAAATAGCGGCAAAAAGATCTTCTAATGTAAGAAATAATTTAACTCAACTTGTTTATTTAAATACTAGTAATTATGAATATGCTAATCCTAAGCCATTTATTTTAGGAGAAACATTATATAGTAAATTCATAGATCTTAAAATACCCACATTAGTTCAACAAAATGAAGAATTTAACGATAGGTTTTATGGAGATGGTACAATGGGTTCGAGTGATCTAGATCCTTCTTCTAATTATGAACTAACGTTTAAATTAATTGATCAATTAGAAACCTTCAATGGATATGATTATTTTATTACAGGTGAGGAAAATAAGTTTACAATTTCAAGAGAAGATGAATTTCAAGATTTTACAGTAGTCGTAGAAGACGCTGATGATGGAGATTATTTTAGAATATACGGTGAAAAAGATAATTCTATAGGTGCGTTTGAAGCATATGTATTAAATCAAATAAACACAACTTCGGACGATATTATAGTAATGTATGACATAGATGTTTTTGAAACTATAGGTGTATCTGAAATTAAAACATTCCAAACTTCATATACACAATATGAAGACTTTAACACACCTATTGTGTTTAGACCTGTTATTATGAACAGTAGTACAGCTTCTAGCTTTTCTATTGATGTTATAATGAGAATATGGAATCAAACTGATAATACACAAATTGTAAAAATGGCTAGTTTAACAGTTAAACAAGCTGCTAAATATGGTAAGAGATTAAATAAACTAAAAATTAATTCTCCTAATCAATTAACCGAAGTATACAATGTATTACCTCAACTNGCATCTAACAAAATAATAAATGGTATTTTTACTGACAACATGCCTAAAAGTACTAAGTACGTACCTACATTTTTAGAGAGACATAATGTAATTGCTTCCAAGTCAAAGATTGTATTCGAATCTAATNTTGANGATGTTACGAGACAAGATATTAGTGAAGTAGATACTTCTGATTTTAAATCTGAAGGTGATTTACTTATTAAAATTCCACCATTTACATCATATTATAAATTTGTAATAGCTAAAAGAAAAGGAGATGATGTAGAATTCATATCATTTACTAATATAGAAAATGTAATTATGACATTTGGAGATGGTAAACAAAAATTAAAATTTAATAATATATTCAACAAAGATATTAATATGGGTGAAGGTGAAGTACTCTTTAAAATAAGTGAAGCAAATGCTAACACAATAAGGGGTATGAAAAACAATACATTCTATATTAGTGTTAATAATGGTATAGATGAAAATATGATTTTATCAGGTAAATTTGAAATCTAATTATGGTATTAAATAGCAGAAATAATTCATTCGATTTTAGGTTTCCTAGGGGATTTATACCTAAAGAGGTTGCAGATAAGTATAAAAAATATTTAAATAAAATACCGGGAAGTTTACTATCAGAACCTGTAGATTTTATTAATTATAGTATACAAGGTGTTAATATACCAGGTGTGTCGTTTGATCCATTATCACAAGAAGATAACGATGGTACTAAGAGATATCATAGAGGTGCATTGCCTATTCAAAATGTGATTAATAGAGAATTTACGGTCAGTATGCAACTGTTAGATGGTTTTATTAATTATTGGATTATGATGGATACTCTTTTGTGGTATTATGCTAGATCAACTAAGCAGGCATATATAGATCCATTGAGTTTAAGAATATTAGATGCCGAAGGTGCATCTGTAGCATATATGGAATTTACAGATTGTATTATGAATTCTATTAACGAGTTAAATTTAAACTTTGCGGAAAACGTTGCATCCTTTAATACATTTGAGGTTACATTCTATTATAATAAATTAAATCTTAGATTAGAGGTAGAATAAAATAAAATAAGATAAATATAATCATGGCAGAACAAAAAACATACACGTTTTGGGGATCTAACCCAGAAAAAGGAGATCGTTTTGATAAAGCAGAGGACTGGATAGCAGCTGTGTTTGAAACTGAAGAAGAAGCAAATGCTTTTGCATCTTCTGAAGGTAAAGGTTATAAATTTACAGGTATAAGTAATTACGACATCAAATCAGGTATACGCGTAGCTAGTGGCTTTCACAGTGCTAGAATATTTTGTGAGAATATGTCTGAAAACAAAGCTAAGAAGGAATTACAGAATTTAAACACTAGATGCTCAGCTTACTTTAAAAAACCTGTAAAAGGTGGAAGCTACGTTAAATTCGATAAAGACGGATTCGTTGAAGGTGAAGGATATGAGTTTTACTCAAATGCAGATAATGGAATTCAGGAGTCTATAAAATCATTAAAACACTTACTGTTGTTTGAACAATTTATTAATAAAGCTTAAGTGTAATAAACAAAAATATATAATACATGAAAACATTTAATAAATACTTAATCGAGAACACTATCACTGAGAATGATATGAAACTTGTTAACGAAGGTCTTCAAGAAGAATGGACTCCTGAATTAGAAGCTAAAATAGATGAGGCTTTAGAATTATTCGAAAAGGAATACATGAGAGAAGATGGTACATATGACCTAGAGAGACTTAACGAAGAAATAACAAATGAAGGTTTCTTTGGTTCTATTATAGGTGGTTTAACNGGGTTTGCGTTAGGTAAATCAGTTGGTAAAATGGTNGCAAAGGTTTTAGGTATTCAAAAGGGTATCTTTTATGATCTATTAACTTCGAGACTTGTAGGTGCCGCTCTAGGTGCTAGTCTTGGTAAAAAACTATAAATGAATTACCTCGCAGTAGATTTTTCTTTAAATTCTCCAGGTTTAGCCATATATAATGATAAAAAAAAGAGTTATCATTTTATTAGTTACATAAAACCAAAAACAGGAACTAAAGCAGAACAAAAACTTCAAGAAGAGATTTCTTTATTAGAAGATGTTACTTTAGTTAATCAACCTGATTTTACAAACAATGAATCTTTCTCAAGCGCCGAACTCTTAAAGGTAAAGAGATATGATAAAATGGCTGATGACTTAATCAACCTAATATTACAAAATTCTTTTGAAGGTGATGGTTTCACTATAGCATTTGAAGGTACTTCTTATGGTTCTAAGATGGGAACTAATAATATGATTGACATGGCAGCAGGAGCCGCAATCTTAAAGCTTAAACTTTTAAAGACCTTAAATCCAGAAGATTTACTTACTGTTGCTCCTACCACAATTAAGAAGTTTGCAGGTAAAGGTAACATGAATAAACTACAATTATTTGAAGCTTACCAAAAAAATGTGAACGAAGACCCAATCTTAGCTAAAAGCCCTTTGTGGAAAATAGTTAAAGACCTTGAAATTGGGAAAAAGATCCCGAAACCACTTGACGACCTTGTTGACGCTTATTTTCTCGTTGCATACGTTGCAAGCTTCCAAGCCTAATCTATCTTCTGGCTTAACTAACATTTGTTATATGTAAGTTGTATAAAACTGTTTCATTTTAAATTAAAAAAAAATAATTTAACCTCCGGTGAAACAAATTTAAATGTAGATATATAATAAGTATATTAACAAAAGCTAAGATATTAGTCAATTTTATGTTGTGTACTACTGAAATCATGAACCTGAACAAAGCTCTCATTATAATGGTGCGAGAGCAAAAGATCACGACACAAGAGCGTGAAGACTTACTTCGTAAAGCTGGTTTACAAAAACTAGAGAGCAACAGGTGGCAAGATTCAGAAGGTGCTATACTTACAATGCAAAATATTTGAAACCTTTTGTAATATACATTTATAAGAACTGAAAGTAATTTCAAGGTAAACAAATTAAACAATTTAAACAATTTAAAGGTATGAGTGATTCATTTGACATTTTTAACTTGGGTGTAGAAGACGTAGAAACGCATCAGGCACCCACAAGTACAGCTTCAAACGAAGTGTACAAACCAACCGCAGACGACGGTAAAGACGGAACTTACAAAGCACTAATTCGTTTTGTACCAAATCCAGAAAACCCTCGTAATTCCCTAATCCAAAAATATGTACACTGGTTGACAAACTCAAGTGGTGATGGTAAACTAGTTGATAGTCCATCTACTATCGGTGAGAAGTGTCCAATTGCAGACGTATTTTGGAAACTACGTAAATCAGATTCAGCTGTAGATCGTAAATCTTCAGAGAAACTGAAAAGACGTCAACAATACTATTCTCTAATTAAGATCATTAAAGATCCACAGAACCCAGAATTAGAAGGTACTTACAAAGTATTCAAATTCGGTTACAAAATTAAAGAGAAAATTGACGCTGAGTTGAAACCAGACTTTGGTGAACCAACACAAGTATTTGACCTTTTTGAAGGTAAGAACTTTGAGTTGATCATTACACGTCAAGGTGAATACAACAACTACGACAAGTCTAAATTTTCTGCTAGTCAATCTGCGATCATTATGGGCGATGCTCCAGCAGAAAGAACAAAAGAGACTATGACGTCTATCAAAGAAGAATTAGAAAATGCACCTTCATTGAAAGGTTATGATTATCAAGCATGGGATGAGGACACTCGATCATTTGTAAACGATGTATTGAGAATGTACTTAAATCCAGGTGATTCTATCGCAGAAGTTACTACAATGACTACTAAGAAAACTGCAAAAGCTACAAATACATCTGCACCAACAGCTGTAGCTGAAGCTCCAGTAACAACAGAGTCAACTTCAAGCGTATCATCAGAAGATGATCTAGATTCTTTCTTGAATGATCTCGACATCTAATATACAACTTACTGAAGAGTTAAAGGATAAAATAAGATATGCACTTAAACAAGTAGTATCTCAAGTACATCCTGAACCTAATAAGAAGCTACTAAAGGACATGCATGGGCGAATAACCTGTGCATGTCCCTATTGTGGTGATTCCCATTCGGACGATACCAAAAAACGAGGTAATATCTTTTGGGACACTCTACAATATCACTGCTATAATTGTAGTTATCACACTAATTTATATTCCTTTCTAAAAGATCATGAAGTTAAATTAGCCACAAGTGATGATTCATTTATGGTTATAGATTATATTAAACAAAATAAGATACAGGTTAATTCAGAATCTGTATTAAAACACGATTCATTAAGAAAGGTTCAAGAACTATCAATTGATATAGATACATTTAAAGCTAAATTTAAGGCAAAGGTAATAGAACCTGGTGATTGGATTTGGTTTCAATTAAAAGATAGATTATTACATAATAGAGTAGATGATTTTTTATATTCTGAAAAAGAACATAGGCTTTGGATTCTTAATTTTGGTGCAGATAATAAAATNATAGGTGCACAGACACGTAGAATGAAGGGTTATGGGCAAAGATATCTAACATATGATTTACCAAAACTATATGAAGAGATGGGAAAACCTTTAGAATTATCTAACGAAGAACTAACATCTCTTACCAAAGTATCAACACTATTTGGAATTATGCAATTAAATTTTCAAAGATCTATCACTATATTTGAAGGACCATTAGACGCTAAGTTTATGGCAAATTCCCTAGCCCTTGCAACAGCTGGCAGATCAACCGATGATTTTGATGAAATACCAACTGTCAGATATATGTTTGATAATGATCAAACCGGTAAAAAGAAAATGGCCGAAAAACTAAAGAAAGGCAGACCTGTTTTTATGTGGTCAAAATTTCTTAAAGAAAATGGGTTAGATAAATATAATATCAAAGATCTTAATGATTTGATGTTGAAATGTTTTGAGCTTAAAATCGATGCTCATAAAAAGATCGATCAATATTTCACCTCTAGTCAATTAGATTTATGGTATGTATAGAAGATATTAGTATAATGGTTGAAGACAACTTCGAAGAATTTCAAAAAGACAGTGACAGGTTTAAAGGTATGAAACTTTTAATAGATTTCAAACCGTTAGATCTAAGTATTGAGTCACCTGATATTGAAATGCCAAAACCTAAATTTAAGAAAAGACAAATAACGTCTAAGTTCATTAAACCTAATCCCAACAAGAAATCATTATTTTAATATGAGTAAAGAAAATATTTTAGCATTGGACCGCAAATTAAGTGGCCAAAGAACAGAGTGGACTAATAATATTAAAGGATTAGCACAGAGTTTAAGAAATTTAAACACTATGGAGGAAACTATTGCTGAAGTATTATCTTCTAGACAATCTCTCGTTGAGCAGATGTCTTATTTAAATATGAAAGTAAAAGAACAGAAGAATAAAGTAGCAGTTAGATACAGAGAAGCTTATATTAGATATTATGAATATGATTATAAGTTAGGAGAAAAACAAAAAGAGAAGTTTATTGAAACAGATCTAGCTGATGAAAACATGATATTATCTCATTTAGAAAACCAAGTGGAATTCTTTAGAGATTCGGTAAAAACTCTAGATAACATGGGTTTTGCCATTCGTAATAGACTTGCATTAAAAGATCTATAACGACAAATAAAAATGCTCTAACAATGTGGAGCTTACATTAACTGAAAACAAACAGTTGTTACGCATTGATGTAGCAACTGAATTAGAATTGGAACAACTTAATATTTCTTTAAATAGAAGAATTGAGTCTTGGCGTTTTAACCCCTTAGTCAAAAAGGGTTTATGGGACGGTTATGTTTCGTATATTAAGGACGATAAGTGGATTCCTTCCGGTTTGTGGCGAGAAGTCATGGGTATATGTAAAGAATATAAATTTGAATTTAAATTAAACGGTATTACAGATATATTTGATACCAATATAAATCAAGAAAAATTTACACAATGGGCATTAGATTTTTTCGAAAAATCAGAAATAACACCCAGAGATTATCAAATAGAAGCAGCTTTTAATATTTTAAAATTTAAAAGATGTCTAAGCGAATTGGCGACTTCTGCAGGTAAAACGTTAATTTCTTTTTTAACAGTTGCTTATTTATTAGAACATGAAAAGGCTAAAAAAATCTTATTTATAGTTCCTAATGTTTCTTTAGTAGTACAAGCAAGTGAAGATTTTTTAGATTATAACTATAGAAATGCGGTAGACATAAAAGTACAACAAATATATTCTGGTCAAAAAATAAGACCGGGAAGAAATGTAGTCATAGGAACTTATCAGTCTCTAGTTAAAAAAGATAAATCTTATTTTAGTGAATTTGATGCTATAATTGTAGATGAAACACATAAGGCAAAATCAGCGTCTATTAAAACTATCCTTCAAAAATGTGTTAATGCGGACTATAAATATGGATTATCAGGTACTATACCAAAAGAAGGTACTTTAGATAGATTAACATTAATGGCGTATACAGGACCTCTCATTACTGAAATAAGTGCAAATTACTTGCAAAATGAAGGACATATTGCTGGTTGTAAAGTAAAAATAATTAAAATGGATTATGCTCCTCAATCTACAAAGGATGCATTTAGAGAGATGTCACAAAATAGATATGAAAGCAAAGACGTTTTTAAATTTGAACAAAACTATGTCATTAATTCACCAGGCAGGCTTAACTTTATTACAAGTATTATTTCCAGAGTACGCGGTAATAGTTTGGTCCTTTTCCACAGGATTGAACATGGTAAAAAAATATATGAAAAACTTCGCAGAGACAGTGATAAAACTGTTTATTATGTTGACGGTGGAATTGATAAAGATATACGAGAAGAACATAAAAAGAAAATGGAAGCAGGTGAAGAAGTTGTTATTGTTGCCTCTTATGGTACCTTCTCAACAGGAATCTCAATCAAAAAAATTCACAATATCTTTTTTACGGAATCATTTAAATCAGAAGTAATAATTAGACAATCAATCGGTCGAGGATTAAGACAACATAAATCCAAAGACAGTGTAAATATTATTGATTTCGTAGATGATTTAAGCTCATCTGATTGGGATAACTATTTAATAAGACATGCTAAAGAACGCCAAAGAATCTATAGAGAACAGAAGTTCAAATATGATATTAAAAATGTAGATTTTGAAGGAGATATATAATAAAATAATAACATTCAAAAAACAAAAACAATATTATGCAAAAATTAAAATCTTTTCAACAATTTGCTACAGAAGTTCAAATTTCTAATACTAGGAAAATTGAAGAAGAAGCAATCGCAAAAAGAAGTAATGAAGCAGAAACATTTAAAAACTTACTCTCTGAATTTAATGTTACTTCTGTTAAAGAATTAACTGAAGATCAAAGATCAGAATTTTTTACTAAATTAAGAGGTGCTGAAATTAACGAAGCAATTACACTTATCGAAGAAGGTACAAGAGGTCAATTTGGTAAAATTGACAAGAAGGGTAATATTACATCGATATACACTCATTATGATTCGTATCCAGAAAATATGTTACCTATTATTAAAAAATCTTTTAAAAATTCAAAATCAGTAGATGCGGTTATTGCAAAGGGCGATTGTTCAGGTTTAGAAACTAGTATCGATAAGATAAATTTTTATGGAGATGGTGGCAAACCATCTACAGGTGATATATCAAACATTTCAAAATATTTAAGAAATGTAGCTGATGACGGAGGTGCTGAATTTGTTTATCTTTGGGACGAAGCTAACAAAGAATGGTTAATGGCAGATATTTACGGTAACGGTTACGATGAATTGGTACCAGCGTTTGAATCTGTTTCAGTTTCTGTAAATGAAGCTATTGCAGTACAATTTAAAAGAGATGCTAAGAAAGTTGTTACAGTTTACAATAACTTGTTTGCAAAAAAACTAACTGACTTGGGTGCAATGTCAAATGAATCAGTATTGGGATGTATTAAGTACTTATTTGAAAATGCAATGGAAGATGCTAACTTCTCTAGAGAAGGATTTGTAATCTCTAAAAATATTAAAGGTTCTATTAGTACTTTTGAAGTTAAAATGCCAGGTTTAGGTAACCACTTTATTAAGATCGGTGCAACTACAGTTAAGAGAGTTTTAGACAAATATTATTCTGATATTGCTAACGCAGCTGGATGGTCAGGTATTGGTATCGTTGAAGGTACTGCATTATACTTAGAGCAAATCAAACAAGAAGCAATGGGTCAATCTCTATTGAATGCATTTAATGGATTCTCTAACGAAAGTCTTGTTATTGAAAACACTGATATTTTATGTGAAGCAACTGTTGAGATGGATGCAATGAATCCGGATGATAAAGACTTCTTAAAATTCTTAAAGAAGAATAAAGTTAAAATTATTGATAAGAAAATGGAAGGACCGGGCGGTGGTACTCCAGTTATTACAATGCAAGGTAAAAGAAAAGATCTTGAAGCTGTTTTAGCTGATGATGAATTAGGATGGGATGATCCAGATCTAGCTGAATACATTGAAGAATCTAACGGAACTTATACAGCTAAAGTTAAATCTTTAAATGAAGCTAAAAATGACTTAAAGGTTGGAGATACTGGTATCGACTATAACGACAATGTTGTAGAAGTTGTAGAAATTGGTAAATTTGACAAAGTAGCAAAAAGCTTTAAAAAGCAAATGAAAGCAGATGCTGAAGATTATGGATATGAAAAATCAGCTGGTGATTTTTATCTTACTAAAAACATTGAAGCAACTGAAGGTAACGTTGGTGATTTAGCAATATATCCAGTAAAATATGATATGTCTAATTATTGGGGACTTGATCCAATTAAAGAGTCTCTAATTGCTGAAGCAGAAGTTACTTCAGATGAAGAATTTAACGAATATGCAATTACAGTTTTACAAAAAGCATTCGGTGAAGAATTTGATGAGGCTAAAGCAAAACAGGTTATCGACGGTATCTTAGCTAAAGCTAAAGGTGATTATGGCATAGCAGTTGGTATGTTAACCAGCTCATTAGGCTAATAATTAAATTACAATATATACATTATGAAGATCTACCATAATTTTGAACAGTTTGTAACTGAGAAATTACATTCAAATATAAAAGAAGCTTTAATTTTAGAAGGTGGGGCAGCCGGACACATGGCACACCCGTTTGATGATAAGTCATTAACATTTGCAGACTTTAAAGCTCTTATAGAGGCTGGTTTAAGTGGTGAACTTAATTTTGAAGAAAACGCGACTGAAAAAACAGATGGACAAAATGTATTTGCAACTATTCAAGATGGTGAAGTTAAATTTGCTCGTAATAAGGGCGAGCTTATAACACCAATGGATCTTCAAACATTTAAGCAAAAATTTGACGGACATGCATCGGCCATGGTCGAGGAAACGTTTAAGTTTGCAGCAGAAGATTTAGCTAATGCGTTAATCAAATTACCAACTAATGTTCAAGAAGAAACATTTGAAAATGGACTCAATTGGATGAATATGGAATTAATCTATTCTAAAAATCCAAACGTAATCTATTATGATAGAGATATCATTCAATTTCATGGTATAAAAAAGACAGATGGTAATGGTAATATAATCGGTGAAGATAATAAACCTGCATCAGTAATAGCAAAAGCATTAGAGTCTGTTAAAGCAAACGTCGGTAAAACATTTACCATAATCCCACCTCAAATAATTAAATTAGGCAAGGACCTTAATTTTGAAGAAAATAAAAATAAATTCATTAAAAAAGTAGAAGCGCTCCGCGACACTTTTAATTTAACAGATGCTGATGAAGTTTCAAGATATCACGAGATGTGGTGGAGAGATCAAATCGATACAAATTTCCCAGACTTGTCACAAGACTTTAAAGAAGGTTTATTATTAAGATGGGCATATGCTGATAAAAAGACACTTAATTTAAGATCATTAGATAAAGAGTTAGGAAAAGATAAAGCAGCTATTATTAAGAANTTCGATAAAGAAGACGTTGCTAAAAAATACAAAGAGAATATTAGACCGTTTGAAGATTTATTCTTAGAACTAGGTTCTATTATTCTAAAAAACGCTAGTAATTTTGTTGCTGCCTCACCAGATGC
>JGI26082J51739_10001273_pt1 | contig 15848 bp, 16 predicted proteins | sample SaaInl5LU_22_DNA_FD_51739 | JGI IMG/M metagenome (IMG submission 51739)
TTTTACATAAATAATCCGAACTTTGGCAAAGTCTACAGAGACAAGGTTTTAAAAGAATACATTCAATATTTCAACGCACCATGATATCCTCTTCAAAAAAGAATCCAGAGCAAGCACAAGCGTCTAACCGCATTCTGATCGGAACCGCTATTGTCGGTGATGTAACTACAGACGGAGACATTCGAGTTGACGGAAAAATCACCGGAAACATGAAAGTAAGTGGCAAGCTTGTTGTCGGTGAGCATGGCTCTATTGAAGGTGAAGTGGAGTGCAAAAATGCAGCTGTTGCTGGTTCACTTTCTGGAACACTTAAAGTTGCGCATACGCTGTCCTTGTCTGCTACAGCTAAGGTGGATGGCAAAGTCCACACAGAAAAACTCAGCGTAGAACCTGGTGCCGAACTCAATGGAACCGTTTCTATGGGTGCAGTAATGCATAAAATAGAAGAGAAACAAGGTAAAGGTGCCCAAACAGCCTAACCCGTTTGTCCGTTACTCCGGACTGGCCTTTCAAATGGCAGCGCCCATCATCCTAGGAGTACTCTTAGGACGCTATCTCGATGGTGAAGACGCCATGCTGTACACCATCATATTTTCTTTGGCCGGCGTTTTTACCGGTCTTTATCTCGCACTCAAGGATTTCATTTCATGAACCCACTCAAAGGCGTATTCCTGTTTATCGTAGTATTTCTTTTCGCTGGTTTCCTGCAGGCTGGGTACAGCTCTATTCCGACGAAGGTGGGTATGTACTATGCCATTGCTGGTGTGTTGTACGGAATTTCTGAAGGACTCAAGCAGTTGCCTATGGCTAAGAAACAAGAGCCGGGAATGGTCTTTTTAGTCCTGTCAACCTTGCGAATGTTCTTGTTTTTGATTGCATTATTGCCATTGCTGCTGCATCGTGAGGAGCTGAATGTGACAAAACCGGCTGCTTTAGGGCTTCTTTTTCCATTGTTGATTACCCTGTTATTTGAGACTTTTCAAGCAATCAAAGCATTGAAAGACAAATAATTGTAATAAATATATCATTTAAGCCAAAAGGGGTTTGTGGTTAGGTTCATCTCACCCTACCTTTGCACGGATTTTACGGCACAGAAATGACCCACATGTTCAAATCCTTCGCACGTTACGCTTCAGCAGTAGTTCTTCTATTGGCTGCGGCTCAGCTTAACGCTCAAGACCATGGCGACCATGGTGAGCACTCCACTACTACGGAAGAAACTCATGCTACTACGGAAGACCATGGCCACGAGGCACATGCTGTAGAAATGCACGACGACCACGGCCATGAAGCAGCACATGCTACTGAGGGTCATGGCGAGGAAGCTTCTTCTGACGACGAGATCAACATCACTGATCTTATCATGCACCACATCTCGGATTCACACGAGTGGCACTTCTTCGACATCGATGGCCACCCGTACTCTCTTGCACTTCCGATCATCGTTTACACCGACAATGGACTTAGCATGTTCTCGAGCAGCGTTTTCCACCACAACGATAATGGTGAAGTGGTATATGATGCAGCAAACGGCGACCGTTTCGTAAAAGTACACGACCACATCTATCTTGCTTCAGAGCACGAGCACCATGGAGCATATGTGGAACACGGTGATGACCACGAAGTGTTGAACGCTAAGCCAACGCTAGATCTAAGTATTACTAAAAACGTAATCAACATGCTTCTTGGAGCAGTGATTATGTTGCTTCTTTTCTTAGGAGTTACACGTAAGTACGATAATGGAGTACCACGTGGTAAAGCGAGCTTTATCGAGCCGCTCGTTGTGTTTGTTCGTGACGAGATTGCTTTGCAGAACATTGGTAAAAAAGATTACCAGCGTTTCACACCGTATTTGTTGACCCTGTTCTTCTTTATTTGGATCAACAACATTCTAGGTCTATTCCCAGGTGGCGCTAACCTTACAGGTAACATCGCCTTCACAATGACTTTAGCGTTCTTGACGCTTATCATTGTAAACGTAAACGGTAAGAAAGATTACTGGTTACACATCTTGTGGATGCCGGGCGTGCCAGTTTGGGTTCGTATTATGCTTGCTCCGATCGAGCTCGTGGGTGTATTGACCAAGCCGTTTGCATTGATGATTCGTTTGTTTGCAAACATGACAGCAGGTCACATTGTGATCTTGTCGCTTATCTCATTGACGTTTATTTTCAAGTCTCTCGCTATCGCACCAGCTGCCGTAGGTTTGACGTTGTTTATTTATGTAATTAAAGTATTGGTGGCGTTCCTCCAGGCATACATTTTTGCCCTGTTGACGGCATTGTTCATTGGCCAAGCGGTCGAAGAGCATGACCACCACTAAATAAGAACCATTGTTTAATTTAAAGATATAGTAAAATGGTAGGTAGTATCGCAGCTCTAGGAGCAGGATTGGCAGTATTGGGTGTAGCATTGGGAATTGGCCGTGTAGGTGGTTCTGCAATGGAAGGTATCGCTCGTCAGCCAGAAGCTTCTGGTAAGATTCAAACTGCAATGATTATCGCAGCAGCACTTATTGAAGGTGCCGGTCTATTCGGTATCGTAGTAGCGTTGTTGGGTCTATAATCATTCCCTTACAAAGTAGCCCAAGCCGGGATTGCCGGCGGGCTACTTTTTAAACTACAACAGATTAAACACAGCATATAATGTCTTTAGTTACTCCAGATTTAGGGCTCATTTTTTGGACGTTAGTAACGTTCCTTCTCCTTGTTTTCTTGCTTGGCAAGTTTGCTTGGAAGCCAATTTTGAAAATGGTCAATGAGCGCGAAGCCAGCATTGAGGAAGCATTGAAAGCCGCAGAGCGCGCTCGCGACGAAATGAAGTCTCTTCAAGCGGACAACGAAGCTATCATGAAAGAAGCACGCGAAGAGCGCGAGCGTATCTTGAAAGAAGCTCGTGAGATGAAAAACAAAATCGTTAGCGATGCTAAGGATGCAGCATCTGCAGAGGCAGAAAAAGCTGTAACTTCTGCAAAAGCAGCGATCGAAGCTGAAAAAGCTGCTGCTGTAGCTGAACTCAAAAACCAAGCTGCTGTATTGAGCATCGAAGTTGCTGAGAAAGTATTGGGCCAAGAGCTTAGTGCAGAGAACAAGCAGGCAGAAATGATCGGCAAGATGATCGACGAAGTAAAATTCAACTAAGAATTAGGATATGAATTATCCAAGAGTTGCCTCTCGCTACAGTAAAGCATTACTAGAACTGGCCGTTGAACACAACGAACTAGATAAGGTAAGTGCTGATGTGGTTTTACTAAAAAGCACCATCAATGGGTCGGAAGACTTTGCGTTGCTTTTGAAGAGCCCGGTAGTGAAAGCAGATAAAAAACAAGCGGTACTCAAAGCAGTCTTCAAGGGAGCGTTTTCTCCTTTGTTTGAGCGTTTTGTAGCCTTACTCGTAAAGAACCATCGCGAGAATGTCTTGATCGGCATTTGCGAGAAGTTCGAAAGCGATGTTTTGGAATACAAGGGTATCATGGAAGCAGAAGTTACGACCGCTGTGGCGCTTACGGAAGCTGACAAAGCGAAGTTGGTAGCTACGCTCAAAGCTCAGATTGGTAAAGACATCAAGCTGGATGAGATTGTAGATCCGTCAACGATTGGTGGTATGAAGCTCAAAGTAGGCGGATACCAGCTAGATAACACGATTTCTGGTAAGTTAAGAGCTATGAAAAATGAGCTTATTGACGCTACTTACGAATCGAAACTTTAAGAAAACAAAGACCTTAATATAAAGGATCATGGCAGAAGTAAATCCAGCTGAAATTTCAGCAATTCTAAAGCAACAACTCTCCGGAATGGCAGAGGGTGCAGACCTTCAAGAGGTAGGTACAGTATTGGAAGTGGGTGATGGTATCGCTCGCGCATACGGCCTCGCTAACGCTCAGTCAGGGGAATTGGTCGAGTTTGAAAGCGGTCAGAAAGGTATCGTTTTGAACCTTGAAGAAGACAACGTAGGTATCGTATTGCTTGCGCCGTCAAACGACATTAAAGAAGGTTCTACCGTTAAGCGTACGAACACTATCGCATCTATCAATGTAGGTGAAGGTATGGTGGGTCGCGTAGTAGACACTTTAGGTAACCCGATCGATGGTAAAGGCCCAATCCAGGGTGAAACATTCGAGATGCCTCTCGAGCGTAAAGCACCTGGTGTAATCTTCCGTCAGCCGGTAAATGAGCCGATGCAGACTGGTATTAAGTCTATCGATGCAATGATTCCTATCGGCCGTGGTCAGCGTGAGTTGATTATCGGTGACCGTCAGACAGGTAAAACTACCGTGGCGATTGATACTATTATTAACCAGAAGGAGTTCTTCGACAAAGGTGAGCCTGTATACTGTATCTACGTTGCTGTAGGTCAGAAAGGTTCAACAGTTGCAGGTATCGCTAAGACGTTGGAAGACGCTGGTGCGATGCAGTACACTACGATTGTTGCAGCAAACGCTTCTGATCCTGCACCGATGCAGTTCTACGCACCATTCGCTGGTGCAGCGATCGGTGAGTACTTCCGTGATACAGGTCGTCCAGGTTTGATCATCTATGATGACCTTTCTAAGCAAGCAGTTGCTTACCGTGAGGTCTCTCTATTGCTACGTCGTCCTCCAGGTCGCGAAGCATACCCAGGTGATGTATTCTACTTGCACTCAAGATTATTGGAGCGCGCTGCAAAAGTGATTGCAGACGATACGATTGCATCTCAAATGAATGACCTTCCTGAGTCTTTGAAAGGCAAAGTGAAAGGTGGTGGTTCGTTGACTGCACTTCCTATCATCGAGACGCAAGCGGGTGATGTTTCTGCATACATCCCAACCAACGTAATTTCTATTACTGATGGTCAGATCTTCTTGGAAGCAGATCTTTTCAACTCGGGTGTACGTCCTGCGATTAACGTAGGTATCTCTGTATCTCGTGTAGGGGGTTCTGCTCAGATCAAGCCGATGAAGAAAGTATCAGGTACATTGAAGCTTGATCAAGCACAGTACCGTGAGCTTGAAGCATTTGCTAAGTTCGGTTCTGACCTTGATGCAGCGACCATGTCGGTGATCAATAAAGGTGAGCGTAACGTAGAGATCTTGAAGCAAGGTGTTAATGCTCCAATGAGTGTTGCTCACCAGGTAGCTATCATCTACGTAGGTACAAAAGGTAAGCTTAACAATGTTCCTGTGAGCAAGGTTAAAGCGTTCGAGAACGCGCTTATCGAATACATGGAAGCAAATCAAAAAGCAGCACTAGACAGCATCGCAGCTGGCAAGTGGACAGATGCAGAGATCTCAGCGATCGAAGCTTCTATTGCTGAAGTTTTGCCTACTTACGAAGCTTAATATTCTACTAATCCAGGTGTCCTTGGGCACCTGGATGTAATACACGCACTATGGCGAATCTAAAAGAGCTAAGAAACAGAATTACTTCGATCGGTAGCACGATGAAGATCACCTCTGCTATGAAGATGGTGAGTGCTGCGAAGTTGAAGAAAGCTCAAGACGCTATCGTTCAAATGCGTCCTTATGCATCTAAGCTTACTGAAATCTTGCAAAAGGCTTCAAGTACTTTAGATGCTAGTGAAAACGCGTTCGGCGAGGAGCGAGAAGGCAACAAAACCCGTTTAGTAGTGATTAGCTCTAACCGTGGTCTTTGTGGTGGTTTCAACTCTAGCGTTGTCAAAAAAGCCAATGCTTACATCCAAGAAAGTGGTGAGGAAATCACCATCTCTACAGTAGGTAAAAAGGCAGGCGAAGCATTCAAATACGATGAAAGAAAAGTAGACGGCAACATAGAGTTGTGGGATAACATTTCTTTCGAAAATGCGACGACCTATGCTGAAGGTTTAATGGCTGGCTTTTTAGCTGGCGAGTACGACAAAGTAGTTGTGGTTTACAATGCATTTAGAAATGCTGCGGTCCAAGAGCCTACAGCGGAACAATTCCTCCCTATTGCCATGTCCGGGGAAGAAGAAGGTCCTGTAGATACTACAGAGTACATTTATGAGCCTTCGAAAGAAGAGATTCTTGAGGATTTGATTCCTACGTCTTTAAAGACACAGCTGTTTGCTGCTTTGCTCGACGCAAATGCTTCTGAGCACGGTGCGCGTATGACTGCGATGCATAAAGCAACTGATAACGCGAAAGAGCTTCAAGGAGACCTTAAACTAGAATACAATAAGGCGCGTCAAGCTGCGATTACGAACGAAATCTTAGAGATCGTTGGTGGTGCAGACGCATTGGCTGGATAATTCATCGGCTAAGACGTACTGAGATTACAAAAGCCCGCTCCATTGGAGTGGGCTTTTTTGGTTTCAAACGAGACATATTGATCGTCTCTTTTTGAGAATAAGTAAGCATTGGTTACATTCACCAAACCAATACCAAAAACCTTACTAATGAATCAATCGGAACTACTCGAGAAGGAGTTCATAAGCGTGAACGAGCTTATGGAAATTTTTGACATTTCACGCGCTACAGCTCAGCGTTTATTAAAGTCGGGCGAAGTACGTAGTACAAAATTGGGCGGAAAGGTGATTATTCCTACCAAACCGTTGCGTGAAAAATTTGCATAAAAACTTGACGAAATAGGCCTTCAGAGGCTTTTGTCCGAAGCGCTCAAAGAAGTAACTTCGGAACATGTCATTTCTAACCTTACGCGTTCGTACCTTCCTATTCATGATGATGATTCTTGTCGTGGCCTTTGTGCTGACAGGGATGTTTAGCTTGTATCATTTTCGTGCGGAGAACAAGAACTATCATAACGAACGTCTAGAGCGCAAGGAGCAGGCAATTATAAGCCACATTGATTATTTCACTGGAAGTAAACAGGGCCAGAATTTTACGCCTTGGCAATGGAAGGGCGCACTCGGTGGAAAAGTCGCGGAAATCAGCTCTATTCATAAACTTGATGTGGGGATCTACCACCCGTCTGGATTATTGATTGCAGCAAGCTCGCTGAATTCAGATGAACCGACCTTATTTCCTAGGTTATTGACCGATTATGCTGAGTCTCCTAAAGCTAGGGGTCGCGTGGTTAAGCGTGTGGATGAATTTTTGATTTCGACGAGTGAGATTCTAGGTTTCAATAATGAGGTGGAGCTTGTGATTCGCGTGCCTTACAGGATCGATGATTCGGCGATTCCTGCTGAAGATTTGGAGTTTTTGGAGCAGCTTGTCTTGCTATATGTGGTACTCTTTTTATTGGGTACGTTGTTCGCTTTTTTCTTGTCCAATTATATCTCGAAGAATATGCGACTGGTCATTGATCAGCTCAAAAAGGTGCGGATTAATGGGTCGAACGAGAAACTGACTTGGAAACGGAATGATGAAATAGGGGAGCTGATTCAAGAGTATAATGTCATGGTGGAGAAGCTGGAGCGGACCGCGGTGGAATTGGCGCAGAGTGAACGGGAAAGTGCTTGGAAAGAGATGGCGCAGCAAGTGGCGCATGAGATTAAGAATCCGCTGACCCCGATGAAATTGACGTTGCAGATGATGGAACGTGAGCAGGATCAAAAGGAACTGCAAGAGATGGCTTCAAACTTGCTCNAAGAAGTGGAGTCGTTGACCCACATCGCAGAGGCTTTTTCACGTTTTGCTCAAATGCCTGGACTTGTGCTTGAGGAGGCGGATATTGCTTACCTCTCGAAACGCGCAGTAGGCTTGTATGCCGACAGGGGCGTGAGTTGTATAGTTTCTGGGCCTATACACGTAAAAGTCGATACCGAGCAGTGGTCGCGCATCTTACATAACCTTGTGAAAAACGCGTTTCAGAGCATTCCGCAGGATACGGACCCGGAAGTGGTTGTGAGTGTGAGTAAAGATGGTAAGGGCAGAGCCTTGGTGCGTGTACGCGATAATGGTGCGGGTATCCCTGCGGCCATGAAAGAACGGATTTTTGAACCAAATTTCACTACGAAAAGCTCGGGCATGGGTTTGGGCTTGGCGCTAGTGAAGAATTTAATAGAGAATTTTGGCGGTACGATAAGCTTTGAATCCACGACGAGTGGAACGGAGTTCACGATCGTATTGCCGTTATCGAACCCAGAAACACAGAAGTAAACCATGGAAAATGTAATCGTTGAGAAAAGAGACGGAATTGGTCTAGTAATGATCAATCGTCCGAAGCAGTTAAATGCGCTGAACAAGCAAACGTTGGAAGAGATTAATGCCGCGTTCGAAGGATTCCGAGAGGATGCTGAAGTCAAGGTGGTGATTATGACGGGAAGCGGCGAGAAGGCGTTTGTTGCTGGAGCTGATATCAAAGAATTTGCTGGGTTTAGCGGCGAAGAAGGAACTGAATTGGCGAAGACGGGTCATATGACTGTGTTTAATGTGGTTGAGGAGTTTCCTAAGCCGGTTATTGCCGCAGTGAATGGATTTGCACTTGGTGGAGGACTGGAGCTCGCTATGAGCGCTCATGTGCGTATTGCATCAAGCAATGCTAAAATGGGACTTCCGGAGACTTCGTTAGGGCTTATTCCCGGGTACGGAGGTACACAGCGCTTGCCACAATTGATCGGCAAGGGACGCGCCATGGAAATGTTGTTTAGCGCCAAAATGATCGATGCAGAGACGGCGTTGAGTTACGGCTTGGTGAACCAAGTGGTTCCACAAGAAGAGCTCCTTGACGCTGCACAGAAGATGGCAGCAGGATTTATGAAAAATAGCATCGTCGCGATGGGCTATGCGATCGAAGCGGTAAACGCTGGGTTGCTCGAAGGGTCAGTAGGCTACGATGTGGAGGTGCAAGCCTTTGGTGATTGTTTTGAAACGGCGGACTTTAAGGAAGGCACAACGGCGTTTATCGAAAAGCGCAAGCCTGAATTTCCAGGGGCTTAAACTATAGCGATGAATACAGTTTGGTTGCCCATTAAGCAAGAGCAGCGTCTAGACACGTTGGGTGAACTCGGTAAGGGTACGCGCGACGTATGGATTGCACTGCACGGTTATGGGCAGCTGGTTGCATTTTTTCAGCGTCATTTTCGCGAGTGTGTTACACCGGAGCGTGCGTTTGTCTTTCCACAGGGGCAGCACAAGTTCTATTTGAACGGAGTGAGCGGAAGAGTGGGCGCGTCTTGGATGACCAAAGATGAGCGCGAAAAGGATATTGAGAACCAGCGCAGGTATCTCAGTGAGGTGATGCGCTGGGTTCGTGAGCAATGTCCCGAAGCACGGTTTCATTTGGTGGGTTTTAGTCAGGGCGTGGCAACGGGAATGCGGTTTTTAGGATACAGTCCTGAGGCCTTTACTTCGGTGCTCGCTTGGGCGGGAAGTTGGCCACCGGATCTGGATGCGAAGAGTTTGGAGGCTTTGCGTGACGTGCAGTTCCAAGGCTGGTTTGGTGACGATGATGCATTTATCGGAGCAGAGAAGCAGCGCGAGGTGCTGGAGTGGTATAGAAAGGAATATGAATGGGTCCCAGAAGTGGGGTATTACGAGGGAGGGCATGCGTTTGATAAAGCGATCCTGAAGTCGGAAATTGAGCGCTTAGAACGCTTGTAATCAAATAGATAAGAGTATGGTACATGAGGTAGATCCGTGGATTACGAATGATGCGACCCTGTTTGGGATTTTAGCGGCAATGCTTGGGGTGATCTTTTACACGTCGAAGAGTTCGCACCCGCTGCTGAAGAAATTTTATAGCGTGATTCCAGCCCTATTGCTCTGCTATTTCCTGCCGTCGTTGCTCACCACGTTTGAGATCATCGATCCTAAGGAGAGCCGATTGTATTTTATGGCTTCGAGATATTTACTGCCGGCAGCGCTGATTTTGCTGACGCTCAGCATTGACTTTAAAGAGGTAGTGAAGCTCGGTCCAAAGGCCCTGATTATGTTCTTTACGGGAACGGTGGGTGTGATTATCGGTGGACCGCTGAGCATTTTGCTGTTTAGTGTTATTGCGCCAGATGTGATTGGGGCGAACCCAGAGGAGATTTGGCGTGGGATGACGACGATTGCCGGCTCTTGGATTGGCGGTGGTGCGAATCAAGCCGCGATGAAGGAAGTCTTTGAAGTCAGCGAGGGAATTTTTAGCGCCATGGTGACCGTGGATGTTTTAGTTGCTGAGCTCTGGATGGCCTTTTTGTTGGTTGGTGTAGCGCGCTCCAAGAAGATTGATGCAGCGTTTAAGGCAGATGCGAGTTCCGTAGATGCGTTGCAAAATAAGATGGAAGCGTATACCGCGAGCATTAGTAAAATCCCAACGTTTAACGATTTGATCTACATCTTGGCATTGGCTTTTGGAGCGACGGGATTTGCACATTTGGTGAGTGATTTGATTGCTCCATTTATTTCTGAAAACTATCCGGGTCTCGCGAAGTTTAGCTTGACTTCAGGGTTTTTCTGGCTCGTTGTAGTGGCGACTACGGTGGGAATTGGCTTGAGCTTTACCAAGGCGCGCAACCTCGAAGGAGCAGGCGCATCGAAAGTAGGCTCCGTTTTCATCTACATTTTGGTGGCGACCATCGGTATGAGTATGAACGTTCGCGAGGTGTTCGAAAACCCTGGACTGTTCGGTGTAGGCCTGGTCTGGATGATCATTCATGTAGGTCTGATGTTCCTCGTGGCAAAAATTATTAAGGCGCCCTACTTCTTCCTTGCAGTAGGTTCTAAGGCAAACATCGGGGGCGCAGCAAGTGCTCCAGTAGTTGCCGCGGCGTTCCACCCGGCACTTGCTCCAGTTGGGGTGTTACTTGCGGTCTTGGGCTATGCGTTAGGTACCTACGGGGCGTATATCTGTGGTTTGTTAATGCAGGGGGCCGCGGGTGTCTATTAACGAAGTACATATTCAGAACGGGCGGGAATTCCCGTATCCATTTCGCTTTTACCTGGTGATTGCCATTTCGGTGATCGGCACAGTGATTACGGGCCAATTCTTAGCGCTCGCTTTCGCACTGATCGGACTCTATGGCCTAACCGCTCGCCGAGGCACGGTGGTGCGCTCAGGCTCCTACAAGCGCTATTTTTCTGTGTTCGGAGTACGATTTGGCAGCTTTGAAGTATTGCCATCAGATGCAGCTTTGGTGCTGTTGAACGTGAACTACACAGTTCGCGGAGGTACGCACGGCGGTCAAGTCAGCATGCAAAACGAAGGCATGTGGGAGCTGTTTTTAGTGAATGCAAAGCATCGCGGGAAAATCAGTTTCGGTAAATCGGAAAATAAATCAGAACTTGAGGACAAAGCGGCGGCAATTCAAGGGCTTACTGGGGTGCGATTAGAGCACTATAACCCAACTATTTCACCTAATACACGCCGTAGAAAAAGACGATAATCATGAAAAAATTAGCAATAGTTGCCGCGATGGCATGTTCCGCAATGCTGGGGGCTCAAGAGCTCCCGTCTGACGCAAAGGATGTGATCAAAAGCTTGTACAATGAAGCATTAGGAGAGCAGCAAGGCTACCAGTGGCTCAAATACATGTGTGAAGAAATAGGACCGCGACCTTCGGGTTCTGAGGCAGCGAACCAGGCCGCGCGCTGGGCGCAGCAGGTCATGCTTGATGCTGGTGCTGATACAGCTTGGTTGCAGCCTGTAGATGTGCCAAAATGGTACCGAGGCGATGAATGGTCGAAGGTATATGCCGGCGGTGAACCAGTCGCATTGCCAACTACAGCCTTAGGAGGAAGTGTACCAACGCCTGCAGAAGGGGTGCGTGCCCAGGTGGTCGAGGTTGGATCGTTCGAGGAGCTCGAAGCGCTTGGTGAGGCCGGGCTAAAAGGTAAGATTGTCTTTTACAATACGTACATGGACCACAGCAAGATTAGTACGTTTAATGCCTATGGTGGTGCTGTGAAGTACCGCTGGGCAGGTGCTATGGAGGCCGGAAAATATGGAGCGGTTGCGACGGTGATGCGCTCAGTAACCTTGTTGCGTGATGATTTGCCACACACCGGAGCGATGAGCTATGGTGAGAGCAAAGTTCAGGTGCCTTCAGCGGCGATTTCGTGGCAGGCTGCGGACAAGCTCTCGGTAATGCTGGAGGGTGGAGAATCGATTGAATTGGAACTGTTTTTAGACTGTGGCATTCTAGGACGTGCGACGAATTACAATGTCGTTGCCGATTTCAAAGGGAGTGAAAAACCACAGGAAATTATGCTGGTCGGCGGACACATCGACTCGTGGGATCTCGGTCAAGGCGCTCAGGATGACGGTGCTGGATGTGCGCATGCCATGCAAGTTCCAGCGCTGATGAAAAAAGTAGGCTATCAAAACAAGCGTACGATTCGTGTGGTGCTTTGGGCGAACGAAGAATTCGGTCTGGACGGAGCGAAGGAATATGCGCGATGGGCACGTGAGAACGATGTGCACCACTGGGTAGCGATGGAAAGTGACGGTGGTGGCGATGTTCCACGCGGTTTCGGCGTGAGTGCCGATGACGAGCGTTTGGAAGAGCTGCGTGGCTACAAAAGTCTGCTCGTACCTTATGGACTTCATGTGATGGCAAAAGGCGGAGGCGGTGCCGACCTCAGTCCGCTCCGTGGCCATGATAATTTTTTCATCGGGTACCGCCCAGAGTCGCAGCGCTACTTTGATTTTCACCACAGTGCACGCGATAATATCGATGCGATTCACCCGCGTAGTTTAGAAATGGGGGCCGCTTCGATGAGTGCCTTGTATTATATTTTAGACCAATTAGACTAGTGCGGAACGCGCATTTTGTGGGCACCTAGATTTCCCTATTTTTGGAGGGTTAACTCTCCCATTCTATGAGCAATAGCTCCACCATTTTAACAGACGCCGCTTGGCAAGTGATCGAGCGCAGTGCTACTCCTTTTGGATTTGTTGCAACGGCACAAAACAAGGATAATTACGCTCGATTGTGGTCCCGCGACAGTGCGATCACGGCCTTAGCGGTACTCGCGGGCGAACGTGAGGATTTGTATCCGACCGTTTACAAGAGCATCGTGAACTTATTAGAAGCCGTGGGCGATCGCGGTGTATTTCCTTCCAACGTTAGTTTCTCGGACCAATTCGAAAAGACCGGCACCAGCTATGGCGGCCCTGTAGGCCGAACCGATAGCCCTTTTTGGTGGGGCATCACAGCGTTGAGTTATTTGGAGCGAGTGGAAGACCCAGCGCTTGAGAAACGCGTTGCTGCGCAGCTCGAAGTGATTGAGGAAAGAGCGTACAGCTGGGAGTTTAACAACAAACATTTGATGTATGCGCCGGCTTCGAGTAATTGGGCCGATGAATACCCCGTGGAGGGCTACATTCTACTGAACAATGTATTGCGGTACTGGATGCTGCGCAAGGCGGGGCGTCTTTTGAACCATGAAGGTTACGCGCGCAAGGCCGAGCAGATTCTTTTGTCGATCAAACGTCACTTCTTCGGTGAGCCGGCTGACGCACCGCACCTTTTTACCGCGGCGCAGGACGAGCGCCTTGCTCAGCTCGAAGGAGGCGATCGCATTCTGATGAGCTTCACACCAGGGGCGCTGAACAACCACCTAGATGCACTAGGCTTGAGCATTGCCTTTTTGGTCGGTGCGGCCTCAGAAAGTACGATGAATAAGGTGTTTGGGCGCTATGAAACAGGGCCCTGGCAGCGGGGCTTAACGCCTGCACATTGGCCAATTATTGCCCCGGGTGATCCGCTTTGGGGTGCGATAGAAACGAATTATTCCTATGCCTTTAAAAACCACCCGGGACATTTTCACAACGGGGGTGTTTGGGGGCTGACTCAGGGCTTTGCAGCGGCGATGTTACGGGAATTGGGCAAGGACGACTATGGTGTTTTTGACACTTATCAGACGCTTCTAAACGATTCCATGGCGGCGCATCCGTTTGCGGAATATTATGCGTATCCGGACCTTGAGCCAGGCGGGGTGCACAGCCTGTGTTTTTCTGCGGCTTCGTATTTGCTCGCGGAGCAGGCAGGAGGGTCAGCGTTCAAGTCCATTTTTGAGCGTCCGAAGGGGATGGATGCGGCCGAAACCGAGCGCATTGCTCGCGGCTTAGCGGCAGTGATTATCAACGAGCGACCGGCGAAAATTTACAAGATTGCTGGGGAGAGCGGATGTGGCAAGACGACTTTAGGCAAGGCCATCGTGGCGGAGCTTGAGGCACGTTGTAAGCGCGCTTTGCTGCTGTCCCAAGATGAATTTTTTCACTTGCCGCCCAGACAGAATCACAACAAGCGGGTAGCGGATTTTTCGTGGATTGGTCCGCAGGAAGTGGATTTTGAGGGGTTGCAGCAGTGCTTGGAGAAAGCTACGGATGAGGAGACTCAGGTGCTGAGGGTTCCGGTAATGAATTGGGAACGGGACGAAAAACAGTGGACCGAAGTGGCTGTGGAGGGCCTCGATGCGATCGTTATTGAAGGAACGTATGTGCTTGAAAATGTGGGGACTGAGGAAACCGCGGTCTTCTTTGAGCATACGTATGAGGATACGAAAGCGGCACGAATTGCCCGAAATAGGGAAGTGGTGGATGCGTTTATCCAGCGCGTTTTAGAACGAGAACACGAGCTGATCGCACCGCAGGCTGCGCAGGCTCATTTTAGCATAACAACAGAATACAGACTCCAAAAACACACAGTATGAAAAAAGGAATCTTAGCGCTGATCGCGCTCGCTTTTGCGGCATGTCAGCCGGAAGGCCACTTGGTGAGTAGCCCAGACGGCGCGATCCAGGTCCAAGTAGATTTGGGTGCCAAGGGCGCATTAGAATATGCGGTTCGGTTGAACGGGGAGGAATTGGTCGAGAAATCAAAGTTGGGATTCGATTTTGCGAATGCGGATGATCTGCTTGAGGGTTTTGAAGTAAAGACGATTGACGTCCAGAAAGTCGAGGAAACCTACAACATGCAGTGGGGTGCGAACGAGACTGTTAAAGCGGAAAGTAATGAGATGACGGTGCGCGTGGTCCAGACGGAAACGGGTCGTGAATTGGGCATTATTTTCCGTGTGTCCAATGACGGTTATGCGTTTCGCTATGATATTCCAGCAATGGAAGAAGGGGAGCTGATTGTGGCAAACGAACGCTCCGAATTTAACTTGGCGACGGATGCAATGGCGCACTGGATTCCAGGCGATTGGGAAATTTACGAGCATCCGATAAACCATACGAGAGTTAGTGAGATCGATGCTCTCAGCAAGGCGAATCATCCAAATTTGGCCTCAACACACATTGTAGAAAACAGTGTAAGTACGCCGGTCACGTTTGTCTTTGACAGCGGTGCGCACATGAGTATTCATGAGGCTGCGCTGGTGAATTATTCTGGAATGACGTTAAAGAAAACCGGTGAAACCTCTTTTGTGAGTTCACTGGTTGGACGTCCAGATGGAAATAAGGCAACCATTCCTACGCCTTTCAAAACGCCTTGGAGAATGGCGGTGATTGGCGATGAAGCAACGGATCTTTTGGCCTCGCACTTTATGTATGACCTGAACGAACCGAACGAGATGGGCGATATTACTTCGTGGTTTACGCCACAGAAATATGTCGGAATCTGGTGGGAGATGCACATGGGCAAAAGCACTTGGGATTATGGCATGTCGCAGGACATGGGTACCTGGATTGCGGATGGCAAGGAACACGGCAAGCACGGAGCGACGAATGAAAACACGAAGCGCTACATCGACTTTGCTGCGGCGCACGGGTTTTCGGGTGTGCTCGTGGAAGGCTGGAACACGGGTTGGGAACATTGGATCGGGTTTGACGACCGTGAAGGTGTGTTCGATTTTGTGACCTCGTACCCCGATTATGACTTGGCCACGCTTCAAGAGTATGCGAAGAGTAAGGGGGTCAGCCTTGTGATGCACCACGAAACTTCGGCGGCACCACGCACCTATGACCAGCAGATGGATACGGCCTATGCGCTGATGCAGGCGAACGATATTCACTTGGTGAAATCGGGTTATGTGGGACC
>JGI26082J51739_10001274_pt1 | contig 15847 bp, 11 predicted proteins | sample SaaInl5LU_22_DNA_FD_51739 | JGI IMG/M metagenome (IMG submission 51739)
TTTTTCGGTTTCCTGACCAAGAATATTTAAAGAAATAAATACAATTGTTACAAAAAGGGCTAGTTTTTTCATGTTTTATTTTTTTATAAAAATAACAATAATTAAAATAATATAGCCTTATTTTAAAAAATTAAATTTCACTAAACAAAGAGATCCCTTTTTTGATAAAAGACTTGTTTTTTAATACCTCTGGATTTAGAATTTCAATATAATCTTCATTTGTAGCACCAACGTCCAATAAAACTTTTTCTAAATAAAGCGTCTCATTTTTTTCTTCCTTTAAAATTAATGCAAAATAATGGGTGTCATTTTTTAAAATAGCACTTTTTGGCAATGATAGTCTATTTTTAGAGCTTGTAATAATGTTTGCTTCTACAAACATTCCTGTAATAAATCTTACATTTTCGTCTTTTAAATGCCCGTGAACCTTTATCGTTCTGTCATTATTTATAGAAGTTCCCACTAAATGAACTTCGGCTTCATAGCTTTTTTCAGAGGCTTCAGGAACTCTAAATAGTATTTCTTGGTCTTTTTTAATGTTTAAAATATCTTTTTCAAAAACATTTAATTCTAAGTGAATATGATCTGTATTTACAATTTCTAGTAATTCTTTTGATGAAGAAACAAAAGACCCATTACTAACATTAACCTTTGTAATATATCCATTTATAGGTGCATATAAATTAATTGTTGATGTTATTTTTCCTTGTTCTATATTATCAGGATTAATATTCATCATTTGTAATTTTTGACGCAAACCATTGTAATTTGCCAAACTACTTTTATAGGTACTTTCTGCTTTTAAATAACTTTTTTCTGAAGTTATTTTTTCATCAAACAATGTTTTTTGTCTTGTAAACTCATTTTTTAAATATTTTAATTGTGATGAAATTTCTAAATAATTTTGTTGAATTTCTACAATATCTGTATTGGTTAAACTTGCTACAAATTGCCCTTTTTTAACTTTATCTCCAATTAATAGTGGTATTTTACTTACATAACCATCAATAAAAGTACTCACGCTAGCTCTATTTTCTGGCGGAACATCTATCATACCATTTGCTTTTACAACAGTATTAAAAGATTGTTCTGTTAATTGCCCAAACAGCATATTTTGACTCTCAAATTGTTGTTTTGTAATTTCTATTTGATTTTCGTTTGTAGAGGTTTCCTCAGTAATTTCTGTCTTTTTTTGATCATTTCCACAAGCTAAAAAAAGCATTGAAAATAAAAGAATATATAAATTTTTCATTTTTAAAAAATATTTAAAATAAGATGATTAATATTGATAACGGTTTGATTGTATGCATTTAAATTGTTGAGGTAAGACAACTCAATGTCTTTTGCAGTTTCCAAACTTTGAATGTATTGAAAAAAGTCGATTTCACCTTCTTTAAACGTTCTGTTTACAGTTTTTAAAATTTCGTTTTTTAGGTTTTTTCCTTGTGTTTCGTAATAATTTACAGCTTCTTCATATTGCTTGAGTGTTGCTAAAAGAGAATTGTATTGACCTTCTAGTTTTACTTTGTAATTTTGTTGCTGCTCAGAAACAACTTCTCTCGCTATTTTTGAAGCTTTAATCTTTGAAGCATTTCCAGAAAATAACAAAGGAATTTTCAATCCAATTTGATATCCTCTTAAAGTGGTATTTAATTGATTGTTGGTTCCTTGAAAATATTCGAGACTAATATCTGGTAACAAACTCTGTTTTTCCTTTTTATACAAGATATTTTGATATTTTTTAGTATTCTCAAAATACTGCATCCCTAAATTATTTTCGGTAGAAATACTTTGCAATGGTAACTTTATTAGAGCTTCATCAATCGTTTCTAAAGTGTCAATTTGCACAATGCTTTTTAATTGCTCTTTAGAAAAAACAACTTCTTGTAAAGCTTGTTTGTAAAGTAGTTCTAATTGTTTTTGTTTTGATTTTGCAGTAATCATTTCTAAATAATTGGTTTCACCCAATTCGAATCTACGTTCAGATTTACTTGTAAAATCTTGATATAAACTATCTAAAAACCGATACGTTTCAGCCTTGTTTTTCGCATAACTTAATTTATAATAATTGCTGTACACAGCTTTTTGAACTTGCTGTAATTGGATGTTGTAGTTTGTTTGTTCTAAAGTAGATTTTACTTCATTTAGCTTTTTATCAGTAAAATAAACTGTTGGAAATTTAAAATCTTGTGCAATTCCGAAGACCTTTAACGGCTGGTTGTTTAGTGCAAGATTATTCTCATCATAGCTATAGTAAATAGACGTTTTATCAAAACTAAACGCGCTTCCAACTAAAGCCTTGCTTTCATCAACCTTTAAGTTTGATGCTTTCAAACCCGAATTATTTTTGAGCGCCAAAGCTAACGTTTCATTTAGTGTTAGTTTAGACTGTGCATTTACATTTACTATAGAAAAGAAACCGATAATGGTTACTAGAATAGTTTTGTTCATTTTAATTTCCTTTTTTTCTTCAAACCAAGCATATAAAACAGGTAGGACTACTAAGGTTAAAATAGTTGCTGTTATTAAGCCTCCAATAACAACAGTAGCTAACGGACGTTGTACTTCTGCACCCGCATTTGTAGAAATTGCCATTGGTAAAAAACCTAATGCTGCTGCTGCTGCTGTTAATAAAACCGGTCTTAAACGTTCTGCAGTTCCGCGTTTTATTCGTTCTTCAATGTTATCCATTCCTTCTTCTTTTAGTTCTTTAAAATGCTCTATTAATACAATTCCGTTAAGTACTGCAATACCAAAAAGAGCAATAAAACCAACACCTGCAGAAATACTAAAAGGCAAATCTCTGATCCATAAAAATAAGATACCTCCAACAGCAGATAAAGGAATCGCAGAATACACCATTAAGGCTTCTTTGATAGAACCAAATGCAAAATGTAATAAGATGAAAATCAGAACTAACGCAATAGGAACCGCAATCATTAATCTTGCTTTGGCACTTTGTAAATTTTCAAATTGACCACCATAAGTTACATTATATCCTGCTGGTAATTTTAGCTTACTTTCTAGAATGCATCTTACATCATCTACTACAGATTGTAAATCTCTGTTTCTTACGTTAATACCTACAACAATTCTACGTTTGGTATCATCTCTCGAAATTTTTGCAGGACCAGTTGTATATTTAATTTCTGCTAATTCGCTTAGCGGAATTTTGTTTCCATTTGGCGCATCAACATATAAATTTTCTAGGCTAGCCAAGTTTTTACGATTTTTTTCACCTAAACGAATTACCAAATCAAAACGTTTTTCACCTTCAAAAACATTACCAACAGTTCCGCCAGCAAATCCCATAGAAATTAATTGATTAATATCTGAAATATTTAAACCATAACGCGCAATTTTACTACGGTTATAGGTAACACTCATTTGTGGTAAGCCTTCTACTTTTTCTATAATAATGTCTGATGCACCTTCCACATTTTTTATCAATTCTTTTACTTCATTTGCTTTATTGGCTAAAACAGATAAGTTTTCTCCAAATATTTTAATGGCAACATCTGCTCTCACTCCTGTAATTAATTCATTAAAACGCATTTCTATAGGTTGTGTAAACTCTACTTCCATTCCAGGAATAATTGCTAAGGCTTCTTTAAATTTATCTGCTAATTCGTCTTTACTTTCTGCAGAAGTCCATTCACTTTTTGGTTTTAATTTGATAATTACATCACTTTCTTCCATAGACATTGGATCTGTTGGAACTTCAGCAGCACCAATTCTACTAACAACTTGAGCTACTTCTGGGAAGTTTTTTAATAAAATTTGTTCAATTTGTGTAGTAGTTTCTATCGTTTTACCAAGTGAAGTTCCTGTTTTTAAAACAGGTTGAATCACAAAATCGCCTTCATCTAAAGTGGGTACAAATTCACCACCCATTGTGCTAAATAACCAAATACTAGAAGCTAACAAAAACACCGCAAAACTGATGACTAATTTTTTATGAAATAACGCACAGTGTATAACAGGTTTGTACCAAGCGTTTAATACTTTCATTAAACGAACAGAAATGTTTTTTTTGGATTGCTTTTCTGGTTTTAAAAATAGAGAAGAAACCACAGGAACATACGTTAAACAAAACAACATAGCACCTACTAAAGCAAAACTAAAAGTTAATGCCATTGGTCTAAACATTTTTCCTTCTACACCAGTTAACGATAAAATAGGAATAAATACAATTAAGATAATCAGTTGCCCAAATATGGCAGAATTCATCATTTTTGAAGCACTTTTTAAAGTAATTGTATCAATTTCTTCTTGTTTTGCTTCAGGAGATAAAGATTTTAGAGTTTCACTTTTAGTAATGATTCTGTAGGCAATAAACTCAACAATAATTACAGCACCATCAATAATAATTCCAAAATCAATAGCACCCAAACTCATTAAATTGGCATCAACCCCAAAAATATTCATTAAAGAAATAGCAAATAATAAACTTAAGGGAATAACTGAAGCAACTACCAAACCAGAGCGTAAATTACCAAGTAATAAAACCACCACAAATATTACAATTAACGAACCTAAAATTAGGTTTTCTGCAACTGTAAATGTTGTTTTTCCTATCAGTTCACTACGTTCTAAAAAACCATTAATGTACACGCCTTCTGGCAAAGAGCTTTGAATGGAGGCAACACGTTCTTTTACAGCATCTATAATTTCTTTAGAATTTCCGTTTTTTAGCATCATAATTTGTCCAAGAACTTTTTCTCCTTGTCCATTTCCTGTAATGGCACCAAAACGAGTAGCGCTTCCAAAACCAATTTTTGAAACGTCTTTTATATAAATTGGTGAACCTTCATTTTTTACAATGATGTTGCCAATATCATCTAACGTTTTTACCAAGCCTTCACCACGTATAAAAAAAGTTTCGTTGGTTTTTTCTATATAACCACCTCCTGCAACACTGTTGTTTTTTTCTAACGCGTCATATACTTCTGCGATAGAAATATCCATTGCATTTAACTTGTTTGGGTTAATAGCAACTTCATATTGTTTTAAAAAACCTCCCCAAGTATTTACTTCTACAACTCCAGGAATTCCAGAAAGTTGTCTTCTTACTATCCAGTCTTGTATAGTTCTTAAATCTGTGGGTGTGTATTGGTCTTTGTAGTCTGGTTTTACATCTAAAATGTATTGATAAATTTCTCCTAAACCAGTTGTAATGGGGCCCATTTCTGGTGTTCCAAATCCTTGCGGAATTTTCTCGGAAGCAGATTTAATTTTTTCTGCAATTAATTGTCTTGGCAAGTAGGTGTCTAAATCGTCGCTAAAAACAATGGTTACTACAGATAAGCCAAATTTTGAAACGGATCTAATTTCTTCTACTCCAGGTAAATTAGCCATTTCTAATTCCACAGGATAGGTAATAAATTGCTCTACATCTTGTGTAGATAAATTACGTGATGTGGTAATAACTTGTACCTGATTATTGGTAATATCTGGTACTGCACCAATAGGTATTTGGGTTAAAGAATACATACCAAAACCTACAACTGATGCAATAAATAAAAAGATAATTAGCTTATTTTTTAAGCTAAATTTTATAATGTTTTCTAACATATTTCATAATAAAATAATAATTAATAGATACCTGTTTGCTAGAACAGGTTTAAAAGTTACTATAGTATTATGCTAATTTGGGCGGTTGAAAAACGGTTGGTTTTTCAAAAAAAGAATACAATTCTTTGTAGAAATAATTTTGTTGTGTTTGAATTGTAATATTTTGTTTCAACTTAAAAACAGCCGCGTTTAAAGTTAAAACTGAAGGTATATGATTGTGATTGTGAGGATCTTGCTTGAAAGGTAATTTTTCATGCTCTTCATGTTTTTGAGTTTCCTTTTCGCCATAATGTTCTACAATAAACTCTATAAAACTATCACCATATTTTTCTTGATGAAATTGAGCATGTTCTAACAATACTGTTAACTTTGAAAATGATTCCAAATTAACGTTTAGACTCTGAAAAAGAATCAAATGAGCTAATAGTATTGATAAGAATTTTGACATCTTATTGCAAAGTTATGATTTTTTTTAACAAATGAGTGTTATAATTGTTACCAAAAACAAAACTTTAACAAATTAAAAAACGGCTCTTAATTGAATGCTACCTGTATGAATTGTTTTAGAGTTGTCGCTTTTTCTACCTAAATAATTTAGATTTAAATTTAAAAAAGAATTTAATTTTTTATTAAATAATACATTCCAAGTGTAATTTCTGCCAGCTTGCAAGCCTTCTAACATTTGATAAGCCACAGGTGTATTTGTATTCCCTGTAAAATTATTTATAAAAGCATTTATATTGGCTGTAACTTGATTTTTTTTATTGCTCAAGTAAAAATATTCGAAGCCAATTTTATGTTGTTGTAAAGTTTCAAAATCGACTACATTATTGGTTTTGTTTTTAAAGTGATAAAATGCTGATAATCTGTTGTTATCACTATATAAAAAACTGATTTTAGGTTGTAATTCTGTACTTTCTATGGTGTAATTTCTATTGTTAAAATTTTCAGTTTTTAAATCGTTTTCTGCCAATTTACCTAAGAATTCTATCAACCAAAAATTGGCAAACTTATGCGCAAAATCTACTTGATGACTTTTGGTATTGTTTTCTTGTGTACCAATTAAAAACTGTTGCATATTTCTTAAAGTACCATAGGTATATGTGGTGCTATATTTTTGTAGATTTCTGTTGAAGTAAATGCTGTTTCTAAGACTAAAATTTAAACCCAATAAATTGGTTTCGTTAAAATTAAAAGGGTTAAAGTTAAAAGAATTGCCAACTCTAGTCTGTTCGTTTTCTACGCTAATAAAATTATCGTTATGAAAGTAAGAAAGTGCTTTTTTAAACCCTTTTTCTTTTTTCCATTGATTAAAATTTAAGTTAATAGTTTGCCTAAATTTTGCTTTTTGGGTAGCAATAAAACGTAAGTTAGGTTTGGGTACTCTTAAATAATTGGCTTGGTCTTGAAATTCTGCAATTTCAAATTCATCAAAATCTTGTACACCATCATTATTGTAATCTATCCAAGTATAATANCCAAAACCNGGTTCTGTTTTNATATAAATAAACTCTTGTCTAGCAATATTGCCAGAAGAAGTTTCGTACAATGTACTTAAGTTTACAAANTTTTTAAATAATTTTTGTGTGAATAATANTCTAGAGTTTACTGTTTTTTCATCTTCTGAAAAAGCATTTTCTGTAAGTCTGTAATTTGTATATATACTTAAGTTCGTTTTTTTATTTTGTATCAATTTACTGTTGATATAAAATGATTTTCTGTTGTTAATTTGTGTAAATTTATTGGTTTTAATACTGTCATTATTTCTATAATTTACACCAATTTTCGCAAATACTTTAGCAGTATCTCCAATACCTAAATAGGTTTCGAATTCTTTAAATCGATGACTTGTATTGATAAAATTATTACTTGTAATTTCTTTTCTGCTATTGGTTTCTAGGTTTGTAAAAGCACCAATCCAAGTTTTTTTAAAAGAATGTTTTACTGTGGCTTTGGCTCTTAAAAAATTATTGTCTTCTAAAGTAGACGTGTTTGTTAAAAAACTACCATCCACAAAAAAGGAAGTATTATTTAGTTTTATTTTGACATTAAGAGCATGTTTGTTTCCATTATACGTGTCTATATAATTTAAGTGATTGTATTTGTATTTTAAAAAACCTTTTGTTTTGTTTTCCAAAATAAATTCTGATTGAAAATAATTTTTAGTAGCATTATTGGTTAGTAAATTCCAATCTCTATTAAACTCTACACGTTCCCATCTTTGTAGAGTTTTAAAGTTTTTTTGTGCAAATTCGTGATTGATATGACTAGTTAATTGCCATTTTTTATCCATTAAAACTTGCTGCCAACCAATTTTTGCAGCAATCCCATTATTTTCTGTATTGTCTATGCTAGAAAATAAATTGGCATCGTTATTACTAATTGCTATTTCAGATGAAAGGGTTGTTTTTTTGGTGGGTGCATAATTCGATTTCACCATAAAAATTTGAGATTTTGTTGGTGGAATCAATCTAGTGATAGGGCTGTAATTCCCTTGGTTTTTACCTGCATAACTAAAAATATTTCCAATGGCTGTGCTACTTTCTAAAATATAATCACCATTATTGCTACCCACATTTGTAAAGGTTACAAAATAGAGTTCCTCATTAGAATCTGTAGAGTATTCAAAAATTTCTACAGCACCATTTGTGGCTTTTTTGTAGAGAATTTTGTTTTCATCAAAAGCATCTACAAAAGCACTTTCTGCAAACATTAAATTGGTATTGTTACCAGCATTTGCTAAAATTTGTTTTTGTGGGTCTGTTAAAGCTTGTTGTAAAGGTTGATTTTTAGCATCGTTTTCACTGTAAAAAAAACTACTTATATCTAGTTTTTCTGAATTGTATTTTACAGATTCATACGTAACAAAACGGGTATAATTTCTGTCTGAATATTGAAAATCTATCCAGATCCTCATATCATTCGTAATAGGGTAGGTAGTGTTAAACGTTATTTCGCCTAAATTATAATCTATGGTATAGTCTTTATTTTCTCCTCTTTTTATTTGAATTCCATTAATGTATACCTTTTCGCTACCACTAATAATTACAATATTTGGCTCGTTATTTGCGCCCACAATTTTGTAAGGACCTTGGTTGCCTTCTCTACCCACAATTGTAAACGTATTAAATTTTCCACGCACAACAGCGCCAGAAGCACTTACTTTTAAATTGTTATTAATATTTGCTTCTACCTCTAAACCAGCGGCTTGTTTTACAAAAGGAGCAAAAAAGCTTTCGCTATTTTTTAGTGATAAATCTCCAGCTCTTACACGCCAATCTTTATGAAACATTTCTATAAAAATTCTATCAAAATCGGTAATATTTTGAGAGTATCCATTTTCTTGTATGGGGATGTTTGTATCCCAAATATTGGCTTTTAACGTGATTTTATCCGATAATTTTCCTGAAATTTCTAAATCTAAAGCCGCATTTGTAAACGCATTTTGATTATTACCAGATGTGATTCCTCTAGAAATAAACCCCTTGGTTTGTAGGCCATCAAATAATTTTATGCTGGTAGCTTCTTTATTGCTAGTTAAGCTATACAATTTACCAGTACTTGTAGTGTTGGGTAAAATTAGCCGTTCATCGAAAACTGAATATGTTTTGGTAACAAACTCAGGAAATCTAAAATATTCTACAGTTATTTCTGGATATTTTTTAGCATTAATAATTAATGTTGCCTCTGTATGATTTATAATATAGTTTGTAGGGTTTATCGGTTTTAAAAACGCATTTACTACTTTAAAACGCATTGGATTAATGGCAACAGAATCGAATTTTAAGGTGTCTTTTTTTAGCAGAAATTTTTTAGATCTAAAATCTGTATGAATTGTTTGTGCTTGTATGGAGTACCCAATACAAACCAGCCATAAAAAAAGAANTTTTTTATTCATAAAAAACGTTACGTTTTTAACGTAAAAATATGTTTTTTAATATGTAGTAACTAAATTAAAACAGCGTTTGTTGTTTTACAGGATTTTCATGTTCTAACAACCATTTTTTTCGCCAAATGCCACCAGCATAACCTNTTAAAGAACCATCAGAACCNATTACTCTATGACAGGGAATAATAATCCAAAGTGGATTTTTACCATTTGCTGTGGCTACTGCTCTAATTGCTTTTGCGTCTCCTAAAGCTTTGCTTTGCGCCAAATAATTGGTGGTTTTGCCATAAGGTATGGTTAGTAAATANTTCCAAACTTTTATCTGAAATGCAGTTCCTTTAGGGTTTACAGTTAAATTAAAACTAGCTCTTTCACCTTTAAAATATTCTTCTAGTTGCACAACACAATCTTGCAAACAATAAGGTATAGATTTTTTTAAATCAGTAACAGAAACCTCTTTTACATCTAAAACAGAAACAGCTTGTATGCCGTTGGTGTCGCCTANAATTTTTGCAATACCTATGGGTGTTTTGTAGTATGTGATTTCTGTTTTCATTACTTAATTATATACCAAATATGTCTTTAGAATTCTTGGTTGTTATCGCTGCAATTTCATCAAAAGAAAGACTATAAATAGCTACTAATTTATCAATAACATTGGTTATATATGAGCTTTCATTTCTCTTTCCTCTAAATGGAGCTGGTGCTAAATAGGGTGCATCTGTTTCTAAAACAATGTGTTTTAAATCGATCTCATTTAAAAATTTATCAATTTTACCATTTTTAAACGTAACAACCCCACCAATACCTAATTTCATGTTGTAAGATATGGCTTTTTCTGCCTGTTCTTTTGTACCTGTAAAGCAATGAAAAATTCCAAATAAATCGTCTCCTTTTTCAGACTCTAAAACTTCAAAAATCTCATCAAAAGCATCTCTACAATGAATTACAATAGGTAATTTTTTTTCTTTTGCCCATTGTATTTGCGTTTTAAAAGCCTCTTGCTGTTGTTTTACAAAGGTTTTATCCCAATACAAATCGATACCAATTTCTCCAATGGCATAAAAATCTCTTTGATCTACCCATGTTTTTACGTGTGCCAATTCTTCTAAATAATTTTCTTTTACAGATGTAGGATGCAAACCCATCATTAAAAAAACATCCTTTGGAAATTTTTTTTCTAATTGCAACATGCTTTCTGTGTAAGAAGAATCGATGGCAGGAATAAAAAAACGAGAAACACCTGCATCTTTAGCACGTTGTATCATTTCTTTTTGATCTTCGTTAAATTGACTCGAATATAAATGGGTATGTGTGTCTGTAATCATTATTACCTAAGTAGTTTGATAGCAAAATTACAAATAATAACAGTCTTTAGGTAGTGTTGTAAAACATTTTATAAAACGTACCTTTGCATAAAATTTTAAAGCATGACGTTTAAAGAATTAGACTTATCTAACCAGTTGCAATATGCTATTGACGATTTGGGTTTTGAAACTCCAACACCTATTCAACAAAAAGCATTTTCTGTAGTTAGGTCTGGTAAAGATGTTGTAGGAATTGCACAAACAGGTACAGGTAAAACCTTTGTAGGAATTGCACAAACAGGTACAGGTAAAACCTTTGCCTATATGCTGCCAATATTAAGAGATTTAAAATTTTCTAAAGAAAAACATCCTAGAATTTTAGTTTTAGTGCCTACTCGTGAACTTGTGATACAAGTGGTAGATGAAATTGAAAAACTAGCAAAATATATCAATGTACGTGTGTTAGGTGTTTTCGGTGGTACCAATATTAATACACAAAAACAAGCTATTTTACAAGGACAAGATATTATTGTAGCCACACCAGGACGTTTGTATGATTTGGGTTTAAGCAATGCCTTAAAGCTAAAAAATATTCAGAAATTAGTAATTGATGAAGTGGACGTAATGTTAGATTTAGGGTTCAGATTTCAATTGATGAACATTTTTGAAATTATCCCAGAAAGAAGGCAAAACGTACTGTTTTCTGCAACGATGACAGAAGATGTAGACAATTTAATTTACGATTTTTTTAAAAATCCGCAGAAAATATCTATTGCTGTAAGTGGTACACCTTTAGAGAATATTAAACAGCAATCTTACAATGTACCTAACTTTTTTACCAAAGTAAATTTGCTAAATCATCTTTTAAAAGACAAAGAAACTTTTAACAAAGTATTAATTTTTGTAGGATTTAAAAGAACTGCAGATTTGTTGTTTAAGCACTTAGAAGAAGCTTTTAACGATGAGATGTGTGTGATACATTCTAACAAAACACAAAATTACAGAATTCGTTCTATCAAACAGTTTGATGAAGGTAAAAATCGAATTTTACTGGCTACAGATGTTATGGCACGTGGTTTAGATTTTGATGAGGTTTCTCATGTTATTAATTTTGATACTCCTGATTTTCCAGAAAATTATATGCATAGAATTGGTAGAACTGGTCGTGCAGAAAAAGAAGGAGAAACGCTTCTTTTTTCTACAGAAAAGGAGCAAAAAGCAAAAAATGAAATAGAAACTTTAATGGATTATACAATTCCGGTTTTAGAAATACCAGAAGAAGTAGCCATTTCTACGATGCTTACAGAAGATGAAAGACCAAAAGAAGACAGAGAACAATCTAAAAACAGAACTGGTTTAGAGTATGTACCTGGGCCCGCTTTTCATGAAAAAAGCGAAAAAAATAGCAAGGTAAACTTAGGAGGTTCTTATAGAAGAGAAATTGCAAAAAAATATAAGAAACCTAAAACTAGGGGAGATAAAAATTATCATAAGCGCAATAAAAAGAAAAAATAAAAGTAAAGGTCCTGATGAAAATCAGGATTAGTTCAACCTATAATATTGAATACGTTTTTTAAACTTTTCAATATTTAGTTTCACTAAAAAAAATAAATTATGCAGGTTTTAACAGCTCAAGAGTTACATAATTTAGCAATGAATATTGTAGGCGAAAAGCTAGAGAAAATGGGGTACGAGTTTCAAGCCATAAATAGTACGTTAAAAAGACATCCGCAATTTGTATTATTTAAAAAAGGTGAACCCACTATTTTTGTTTTAGTAAAAGCTACCAATAATTTACAAAACCCAAATGACTACGATACTATTTGGATGGAAACTTTTAAAAATCACGCAAAAAAACAGAATGCCAAAGTGTGGTTTGCTGGTGTGGGTATTGCCAATGCAGAAAGTGTAGAAAGCCCTGTGTTTAAAAACCAACCCTATTATGTGGCTTTTGAAAACTTTATAAAAATTTTGGAGTAGTTTTGTTTAACTTGTTTTTTATATGCAGTGGCGGAGTTTTTACAATACATTTGTAAAAAAATCAAAATCTTTCTATTCCTTATACATCATGTTTAGCACAGGTTATCAATCTCCTAGATAAATGAATACATTCACACTTAATTCTGCGCCTCTAACATTAAAGTCTTGTTGTGGTACATTTCCATTAAGTGGAAGGCTTATATTATGAGTATGTAAACCTGATTCTGCACCATTTCGAGTTGTTATGTTAGTATAACTGCCCCCACCTGCATTCCAAGGAGAACTATCTGTTTTCCAACGCCCATTTGCACCCCCTGAACTAGTAGTTCCTGTCAAATTTACATTTGGTAATTGATTTCGGGCTATAGTTTTGGTATTACTACCGCTTACACTTCCTAATGATGTGCCATTTTGTGTAAGTTGTGTATTTGTTGCATCCGGTAAATTAATAGTTAAACCTAAATTTTCTGCTTGCGTTTGTTGGGAGGTTGTTAGTGTATTTATTGCTCTGCCATCTAGTTTTATCCAGCCATTATGGTCTGCAGACTGAATTCCTTGTTTAATATCTCCAAAACTAAATAGCACATCACTGTTATTATTCATTGAGTACCAACTTGTGCCATTAAAATAATAATAACCTATTTCTGTAATTTTTTGGGTAGCAGTATTTACAGTTCCGCTTAAATCTGTAATATAAATGATGGCACCTGTTTGACTTGTGGAATAAGCTGTTTTTGCAATTAAATCAGCTCTAGAAATACGAGGTGCTATAATACCATCTGCAACTCCAGTAACAGAAGGTTGCCCTGTAACTTCTAAAGTTGCGTTTGGGGTATTTGTTCCTATTCCAACTTGTGAAAATAAATTAGTTTGAAATAAAATTATAATTAATAAAATGTTTAATTTTTTCATTTTTAATTAGTTTTTTCTTCGTTTAGTTTGTTATAATCTCTGCCAACTATAATGATATGGAAAGTTTTAATGCATAACATAAAGTACCAAACAAATTTAGCATTTTTTATAAGAAATATAAAACCTAGTAATTCTATAAAAACAAAAACAACCACTCAGATTTGAGTGGTTTTAAAATATTTTGGTTTTTTAATCTCTTTTATTCTATTGGGTACATATTAAAATTTTGGTTGTCAAAATACTCTATTCGTTTTGGAATGGTCTCTAAAATCTTATTCTTTAGAGATGAACTAATTCTATCAGATCGATATCTTAGCGCCATATATAAAAGAAAACTCTCAGCAACATCTTCTCTTGTAGGATAGTCACGAGCATAAGTAGAGATAAAATTAGGGTCTAAATCTTGTGCATTCATCCATCCAGTTGAGGCAGAATGATACGCATCTAATGAGGTATGAGAGGCTTCATGAACTAATGTTTCTTCTAATATTCCATCGTTTTCATATAGTGTTGTTTGACCAATATGAATAAGAAGATTATTGTTTCCGCCACCAAAAGGTTCAGTTCCCATATGAACCCAAGAGGTTTCTACATCACTACGCAAAGCTGCTGGTAGCCTGCCGATTACCTTAGCATATTTTAAGGCTTGGATTTCAGCTGCATCTACATTTTGGAATTCAGGATTAATTTGAAATTCTATTGAAAGACCGTCTTCATAGTTGGCGTTGAAAATAAAAGGATTAACAGTTATCCAATTATTAACTCTTCTGTCAAACATTGTTCTTTCAGCTTGACCAGCATAGGCAAGACTTTCAAATGTTGATAGATCTGAACTTGTAATTATATCAGGATCTAAAAAAATAGTACCACTAAATGGAGGATTTGAGCCATTATCATTATTACTGCATGATAGTAGACATAATATTAGACCAAACACTATTAAATTTTTTAGGTATTTCATAAGATTTAATTTTAAGTATTCCAAAATAGCTATAACGATATGGAATGTTTCTATGTTTTATTTTAAACAAATTTAGTGGTTTTTATAAGAAAGAAAAAATTTGGTAATTCTATGAAAAACAAAAAAAACCACTCAGATTTGAGTGGCTTTAACATATTTTAAAACTAAATAATTATTTAGCATCTTGCTCTAACAAATCAAAAAATTGATTTAATCTAGGCATAATAATTATTTTGGTTCTTCTGTTTTTTNCTTTATTTTCANTAGAATTGTTTGGTACTAAAGGCACGTATTGGCTTCTACCAGCAGCAATTAATCTTTGTGGTTGTACACCAAATTTGTATTGTAATATTCTAGTAATAGAAGTTGCTCTTAAAGCAGATAAATCCCAGTTGTCTTGTATTAAATTTCTTTTAATTGGTGTAGCATCTGTATGTCCTTCAATCATTACATCCATTTCTGGTTGATCGTTTACTACTTTAGCTATTTTTTCTAATACAGTATATGCATTGTCAGTTACGTTGTAGCTTCCGCTTTTAAATAATAATTTATCAGAAATAGAAATAAATACGACTGTTTTTTCTACATTAACTTCAATGTCTTTATCTTGTATACCTTCTGTTAAGTTTTTAGTTAAGTGGTATTTAATGGCCAAGTTAAGAGAATCTTTCTGCGTCATTGCATCTCTAATTCCGTTGATATATTTGTCTTTTTCACTTAATTGAGAAATAACACTTTTAATATTATCAGAAGAAGACTGCGTTAAAACCGTTAAGTCTTCTACTTGTTTTAAAGCTGTCTTTTTATCTTGTTTTAAATACTTTACTTGCTCTTTTAAAGCAAACATTTGTGCATCTTCTTTTTCACTGTCAATTAAACATTTCTGTAAATTGGTTTTTACAGCTAATAATTCTTTTTCAGTTTTTTGTTTTTCTGTTTGTAATGCAACAAATTCTTTTTTAGAAACACAAGAACTTAGTATTACTGTAGCTAATAAGATAAATGATATTTTCTTCATTATAAATAGGCTTAATGATTTTTATTTCTACAAATTTAACAAATTAGACGAATTAAAAGTACGATTAACAAGAATTTGTGAAAAAATTATATTGTATTTTTGTTACCATAACATTTCTTTATGAAACAACTATATTTTCTAATAATTTTTAGTGCAACTTTATTTTTTTTTAGTTGTAATAAAAAAGTAGATTTATCTGATTACAC
>JGI26082J51739_10001282_pt1 | contig 15811 bp, 9 predicted proteins | sample SaaInl5LU_22_DNA_FD_51739 | JGI IMG/M metagenome (IMG submission 51739)
CGCTATGGGGCGGAGCGGCTTGAGGTCTGCCAGAACTACGAAGTGGGCGGCACTACACCGCCCGAAGAATGGATCTTTGCCCTCCGACACAGTGTGCACGTCCCCTTGGTGGCCATGATTCGGCCTCGGGGTGGAGATTTTGTCTACAACCTAAAAGAATGGGAGCAAATGGGGGAATCCGCCATGGCCCTTAAACGCGCAGGGGCCCATCAATTGATTTTTGGAGGCATGACACCCAACGGTCGTTTGGAGATTTCCCGCTGCCGGGCCTTGATCCAGGAATGTGCCGTGCCCTGTGTGCTTCATCGGGTTTTTGACGCATTAGAGGACCCGTTGCAGGGGGTTGAAGATGCTATTTCAGCGGGTTTCACCCGAATTTTAACGGGGTATGGACAGCATGACCCGGCCCTACTTCAAGAAATCAAGCGAAAGGCTGCCAGGCGGATCGACATCCTTCCAGGTGGCGGCATCCGCTCGAGCAACGTACAAGACTATATCCGAATGGGCTTCCAACAAGTTCATAGCTCGGCCATCTTGGACCATAAACAGCGGGTAAACGGCCCAGAAGTGCAAGCACTTTTGGATGCGCTTCACAGAGCGTAATGGCACCCACAAGAGATTGAATCCCTGGCTGAATTGCCGTGGCCATCGCGCCGACATGAGGGGCTTCGTCCGGCAGAAACTACGATTTTAAGAGCGCCTGAACATCGATCAATTCCGGGTCTTCGCCTCCCCTAGCGACGGCATATTGGAATCCAGGGCGCAAGGCGTAGGCGCCCGTTCTGCCCCGCTTATCCAAAGCGATAAAGCCAATTTGCGTGTCTTGAATCCCCGCCTGGCGTCGCTCGAAGAATTCGTAAATCTTTTGGACGGCCCGTTCACAGGCCACTTGGGGGCTGAAGCCTCGTTCCATTTCGGAGACGACCCGGTAAGAACCCACCACGCGAATAACCTCTTCGCCATGCCCCGTGGCCGTCGCAGCACCAATGGCACCGTCTACATAAAGGCCTGCACCTATAATGGGGCTATCTCCGACTCGGCCGCGCATTTTAAAGGCCATGCCACTGGTGGTGCAAATTCCCGCAAGGCGACCTTGTTCGTCCAGTGACAATTGCCCAATGGTGTCGTGGTTTTCAATGTTTACGATGGGCTGGTAGTCCGATTTCTCCCGCCATTTCTCCCATTCGCGTTTGGAATCCGGTACCATTAGATCTTGGAGTGGAAAGCCCATTTCTTGGGCAAACTGGCGTGCGCCCTCCCCCACAAGCATCACGTGTGGGGTCTTTTCCATCACGGCCCGAGCCAACGAGCTCACGTGCACCACGTTCTCGACTGCGGCCACCGATCCGATGTTGCCCAAGTGGTCCATACAGCATGAATCCAGGGTAACAAATCCATCGCGGTCTGGACGCCCACCCAATCCCACGGAACGCTCCTTGGGGTCCGCCTCACAAAGCTTCACCCCGGCTTCCGTGGCATCCAGGGCAGATCCGCCAGCACGTAAGACCTTCATGGCCTCGGCCGTGGTCTCCAAGCCAAAGCGCCAGGTAGCGATGGAAACGGGTTCTATATACTCGTTAGAGCGTGCGGCATCCTTCGCGCGTAGGGTTGAGGGCAGTATGGCCGTCATGGCCGCCCCACCTCCTACAATCTTAAGAAAATCACTGCGCTTCATCGGTGGCTATTTTTTTGAATTCATAGGGTGCGTACTTCCAGCCCATGGCCTGGAGGCGTTGGATGTGGTAGTCCATCGCTTGTCGGAAGGCCGCATCTTCACCGGGGCGCTTTCCCCCAAGCCACAAAACTTCCGACAAAGCCGAAGCGCGTGGCTGAACCATGTGCTCGACATGGTCCGAGGTTTCCATGTATTCGGTCCACACATTGGCTTGAGCGCCTAAGATGTACCGGTGGTATTCGGCCGGCACGCCGGCAACTGGATTGAATGCATAGACATCCATCAAGGAATTGAACCCCCCAATGGCTACCGGCTCTTCGCCTGGGTTAAACTGGTAATGGTCAAAATAGAGCGGCTTGCCAGGGGTCATGACCACCTCGTGCTCCATGGAGGCAGCTTGTATGCCTCCTGCCGTGCCACGCCAAGACATCACCGCGGCATTTGGGGCCAACCCGCCTTCTAGGATTTCGTCCCAGCCAATGATGTTTCGACCATGGGCATTGAGATAGCGTTCCATTCGGGTGATGAAATGAGATTGAAGCGCGTGTTCGTCCTTGAGTTTGTTTCGCTCCATCTCCAGCTGGCACTTGGAACAGGACTCCCATCGGGTTTTTGGGCACTCATCGCCACCGATATGAATCAAAGGCGACGGGAAGATATCCATGACTTCGTCCAAAACGCCTTCTAAAAAAGTGTACACCTCTGGGTTCCCTGCGCAATACACATCGTCAAAGACTCCCCATCCATGAGCCACTTCAATGGGACCTCCGGTACAGGATAGCTCAGGGTAAGCCGCCAATGCAGCTAAAGAGTGACCCGGCATTTCGATTTCTGGAATCACCGTAATTCCGCGTCGGCGGGCATAGTCCACTATGTGACGCGCTTCTTCTTGGGTGTAAAACCCACCATAACGCGTGCTGTCGAAACGCTGCTCGCTGTAGGCACCGGTTTGCGACGCTGAACGCCAAGCTCCTACCTCCGTCAACTTTGGGTATTTCTTGATTTCAATACGCCAGCCTTGGTCCTCTGTAAGGTGCCAGTGAAACCGGTTGAACTTGTGCAATGCAAGGTTATCTAGGTACTTCTCGATAAATTCAATGGGCATAAAGTGGCGGCACACATCCAAGTGCATACCTCGGTATTCAAAGGCAGGTTCATCCTCTATATGCACTTGGGGCCATGCAAATCCAAGCCGAATTGGATCCCCCTTTTTTTCAGGCCAATGGGAGGTGGGCACTAATTGCTTTAAGGTGGATAAGGCCGCATGCACCCCTGCATCTCCAGCTGCGAGAATGACCACAGAATCGGCAGAAATATCGAGCCAATACCCTTGAAGACTCAGGGCATCGCCTTCCTCTTTCCTCCAAATGATAGGTAAGCCATCCGCTGACTGCGGCCATTCCTCCATTTCGGCAAAGTCATCTTCTGGAATTCCAACAAACCGGACGGAGCCTTGAACCGCGGTAAAGCCTCTATCGTCGGGAACATCCATCCTTGAGGGAAGAGGCACCAGCGAATCCAATGAAACGGCTTCCGTGAGCTCGGGCGATTCGCAGGCCAACAGCAGCCAAAAGGCGAAAAGAGGCAAGAATTTCTTCATGGATACCTTGGGTTTCCCCTAAAGGTACACAGGAGAAGGCCTAGAAGGTGTAGCGCAGGGCCGTTTGAATGTTTCGACCAGGAGCGTTGATCCCAGAGGCAAAGGTTCGGTACTGCGTATCCAAAAGGTTGTAGACCCCTAATTGCATGGACAAGCCCTGTTTACTGGCAAAGGTCAAGGAGCTATTCCAGGTCACCCAAGCAGGCATTCCCTCAGGTGTGGCATATTGCTCATTGTCCTCACCGTTTAGTTGATATGCTTTGATGTGCTTCCATCCATTGCCTAAACCAAAGAATTCCCAAGACCAGGCTTTGTGCTGCCAGTTCAGGGCAAGCCTGCCTGAAACTGGAGGAATGTGGTCCAGGTTCCCCATGATCGGATATCCCAACATCCCCTGTGTCCCCTGCAGCACGCCATTCATCGTCCAAGGACCGCTCAGAACCACGTTACCACGAATGGAGTAACCCATAATGACCGCCCTCTGCACGTTTTGCTGGGCATAAACGCCTACCATGGCGCCGTCATAGAAGACAGAATCCGAACCATCTACACGGAAGGGCTGTACCATTAGGGCNTCGGTCAACGAGGTCGTATACAGGTTCCATTCCAGGCTGTGGCCGGCTTTGAAAATTCGGATGTTCCCAAGTTCCGCAGTGAAAGCCTGTTCGGGACGCAAGTGCGGGTTGGGCACTATCAGCATGCCTGGAGCCATTTCAAAAACCTTGGAAAGGTCATCAATGTTGGGTACACGGTAGGCCGTTGAAACGGTGAAAGAATATTTGTTGCCCTCATTTGGGTTGTAGATCAACCCTATGCTCCCTGAAGCGACCGGCATCCGCTGGTAGATGTATTCAAAAGGAAAGGGGAAATATGTTTTATCCGTGAACTCGCTAAACAACACCGAATTGCCTACGCGAAAACCCTCTGTGATGGTCACTTCATCCGTCACACGGTTAATGTGGGTGGCAAATGCCGCAAGTGAATACATTTCATTCCGTCCACCGGGATAGCGCGAATCAATAGGGGTTTCTGGTCCACCGTTAAATACATCGGACTCCATACCTCTCGACTGAACGGTTTGATACCATCCATCGACGCCCGCACGCAAGGTATTGTTACCCCAGCGCTTCATTGCGTCTGAGTTAAAACCGTTTACCATGACATTCTCCACGCGTTGCTGAAGACTGGAGCGATTGAATTTTCGAGTCATGCGGCTTTCCTCTACATTCTGGTGGTACACCGTCACACTTACGCCATCAAAACCTAAGACGTCCAATGCCTCATGTTTGAAGCTCGCCATCAAGCGCTTTTGGGGTCCATAGTACCAATCTCCATATTTAAGCCCTGTGGTGGAACTGGGATCGGTCATTCGATCGTAGCGGGGAATATTGCTGGAGGTAGAGCCCTGAATATTTAGGGTGTTTCGGCGGTCGGAACGCGCACGATACAGCACTTTCTGAACAAAGTCGTATTGGGTGTACCCACTCCCCTTTTGAATCCACGGCTCTGGGTTTGCCACCAGGGAATCCCCCGATAAAGTTCGGACGGCATACACCTCGCGCATGCCATACAATTCACCGTAAAATGGGTTGATGCGTCGTCCGCCACGAAGTTCCCCAAAATTGGATTCCGTTAACGAAGTGAAAAATCCCCAGTGCAAAGATGTACCTGTAAGCTCCGCATGCTTCACCCAACTCTGAAGTGCGGTGCTGTATTTGGCATAGGCCTGGCCATGCAACTGCCTTTTTTGCGAGAACATGGGGGTCTTCGTCATGAAATGAATCACCCCACCCATAGCATCGCTACCGTACGCATTGGAGGTTGGCCCGAAGGCTACCTCAATGCGCTCTAAAGCCAACGGATCCACCGTAATGGCATTTTGCAAGTGCCCCGAACGGTAGATCAGATTGTTCATGCGCACGCCGTCCACCACGAGAAGCACTCGGTTCGCTTCCATGCCCCTTAGCACGATAGACCCCCCGCCCAATTGGCTTTTTTGAACGGATATACCCGCTTGATTGGCCAAAACATCCACTGTGGAAGCCGCCATGGACTGTTGAATGCTCTGTCGGTTGATTACGGCTATTTCTTGGGAGACATTCCGTTTCGCTTCCACGGAACGGTAGGCTGAAACCACCACTTCTTTCAAGGGATTGTAAAAGCTATCCAGGATAGGATTGGGCCGCTCAACTTTGGGACGAACCACCAGGAGCTCCACATGGTTATAGCTTTGTATTTGGCCTTGACTAGCCCATGCCACAACTCCAATAAGTACAACTGCGTACAAATGCTTCATACAGGGGTTCCAAATTTGGATGTCCTCATATTTGACCAAATCATGTGCCACTTTTCATCCGCCCTACCTTTATTCCCATGAAAATCCTGCTTTCATCCGCTAAAACCATGGGACATAGCTCCATTGCAGGCTCACAAATGCCTTCTTTTATGGAGGAAGCTATCAAGATGCAAGGCAACATGTCGAAATGGAGTTTGTCAAAAATTGCCTCATTTCACGGCACCTCCCCGGCCTTGAGCGCAAAAATAAAGGAGCGCTTGGCTGAGTGGAATGCCGACAGCCACCTGATGTCCGGCTCTGCCGCTTTGGGGAGTTTTCAAGGAGAAGCTTTTGCCAAATTCAATCTAGAAACGCTGAGCACTGAGGCGCAGGNAAGGGCCNTGGCATCGATTTACATCGGCTCAGGCTTGTATGGGGTTCTTCGAGGTTCGGACAGCATCCAGCCCTATCGATTGGACATGGACCAAAAATGGGGAGGCCAATCCCTGCGAAATTTCTGGACCGTAAAAATCTCTGCGTGGTTGCGGGAGGAATTGCAAAATCAACCCCTGATCAATTTAGCCTCTGCCGAATACTCAGAAGCCTTTGACCGGAGCGGGATGGAATGGATCGATATTGATTTTCTCCAAGAATCCGGTGGAAAACGGAAAGCCGTGTCCGTATTTAGCAAGCAAGCTCGCGGCCTCATGGCGCGGCATTTGTGCGAGCACTATGACCAAGGGGTACATGCCATCCCTCTTTTTACTGCTGAGGGCTACCAATTAGACACTGCCACGTCACACCCTAATCGCTTCGTCTTCGTTCGCTAACGCATTAGGTGGAGGCTTCCATGCGTGACAACCTCGCCTGGAACGTCTGAATTGCCCGCACGGACTACAATGAAGTAAACCCCGTCAGCCGCCTCTCCAGAGCCGATACGACCATCCCAGGGTTCAGTGTAGCTCGCACTTTCATATACTTTCTGTCCCCATCGAGAATAGATTTCCCAGTGCGCCCAATCCACATTTTCGAAGTGAGGCAAGAAACCATCGTTCGTTCCGTCTCCATTGGGCGTAAATACATTAGGGAGTGACACTTCGGGGGCAAAGCGCAGTGGAAAACACAACGAATCTCGGCATCCCCCAGGCACTTCGAGTTCGAAGCAAATTTCCGTTGGACGGTTGGACCATTGGACAGGGATGCTGCCAGAATACCAAGTCGCCCCCGGAGGTGTGTTTAGAATCCAATCCACTGAAGCCGCTCCGCCTGAATTGTATGTGACTGTGACTCGGGTGGAATCCGGAATGTTGGGGCCAAAGGCACCAAGGTTGATTCGGTAGAAGTAGCATGGTTCGGGCCGGGCCGGGTACAACACAGGGGGTTGGGCCAGCGGACTAGTCGGTAAAGCCGCACCCAAGCAACTCGAGGTGGAATCAAAGACCACTTCTAAGGTTGGGGGCGCGGCAATGGTGACCGCAGGCAAGTTCACCGTGTCGCGGCAGCCTTGGCTCGAAACCACCACCAGATTTCCCATGAACGTTCCTTCCGTTGCATAACAATGAACGGGAAAACGCCCGGTGTCCTGACTTCCATCGCCCCACGTCCACTGCCTCCAAATGATGTTGGCGCCGCTGCCGAGGATGGAGCTGTCCGCCCAGTTTACACAGAGTCCTGCACATCCCAGGCTATCTGAAGCGAAAGCTCGGGCCACAGGTTTGGCATATGGCTGAACATTTAATGTGGCGGAGGCTGTACATGAATAAGTGAACTGAATGTCGTCCAACCCAAAGTCGTTGCCCGCCAGTGCGGTGCTTACACTTTCAATGACCACCGCTGCATTGCCCGATGCTGGGACCACAAATGGAAAGGTATAATTTCCCCATACCCCTACGGTGGCCGGGGTCGTTTGGTTGGACCCGATCACCGTACCGTTGATTTTGACCCTGAATTGACCTGCCGGAGTGGCCAAGGTCAGCATCCAAATGGACAAGGTTGCGTTAGACCCCGCGGGCAAGGCGACTGTTTGGGACCAAATGGTTTTAATGCCATTGGTAGACCCATTGATAATCATGTAGTTACCAGTACCCGTGGTGTGATCGCCCCAGGCGGCAAAATTAGGGTGAACGGCATTCGCACTGGGACCCACCGCATACGTGCCTTCGTTCCAGATACTGGTGGCATTGTAAATGTATTGAGTAGAAAAGCCCGTGTTTCCGCTGGAAAAATTCCAATTCACGGCGTTCTGGTTCCCAGAGGTGCTCGAGGTTACCGTGTAGGACATGGCTGAATCCACCTGGACCCATGGATTGGCGCAGGACGAGCAGCTTAAACCCACTGACGGCGACCACGTGTAACTGGTTCCTCCTGTGACGTTGACTTGTACACTGTCACCTGGACAGGTGCTGGCGTTAGAAGGGGAAACGGTCAAGCTACATTGTCCATGCACCTTTGGGACGAAGGCGAGAGCCAACAGCAGCAGCAGCAGGGACCGTAGGACGTTTTCCACCACCCCAAAATACAACCATTTGGGCGGTGCATCGGTTGTATATTTCTAGCTCTAAACAAATCGAAGATGAATCGCCTCCTCCTTTTTGCCTCCGTCATCACTCTCAGTTTGAGCGGATTTGCCCAAAGCAATTTTGTGGTCACCTCGGCAGCAGCAAATTCGGTCCTTCATGGCGCCTTTGACCCAGCGGCGTATGCACTTGGGGGTACTGCCTCACCGCGGTCTATTAGCGCTGCGATTTATCAAGATTTAAACGCGGATAGCCTGAAGGCATACATTGTTCAGTTGGCCAGTTTTGAGAACCGCAATACCGGAAGCGATACCCTGTCCTCAACCCGTGGCATTGGTGCAGCGCGTCGCTGGGTCTACCAATCGTTTCAACGCTTTTCGAGCCAACAAAATGGTCGGCTTATTCCCTCCTATTTTCAATTTGATCAGGGAATTTGCGGCATGGGGCAGCATCGCAACATTTTGGCTGTTTTGCCCGGCACGGATACCGCCAACCACCAAATTATCCTCATTGAAGGACACATGGACAGCCGCTGCGACACCCCTTGTGATACAGCTTGCTTGGCGGAAGGCGTAGAAGACAACGCCAGTGGCACTGCTTTAGTCATGGAATTGGCGCGCATCATGTCCTCCCACGAATATCCCGCGACCTTAGTCTTTATGGTAACCATTGGCGAAGAACAAGGGCTCTACGGCGCAGGGGCATTTGCCCAGTATGCCGACCAAGAAGACTTGCCCATCACCGCCGTATTCAATAATGATGTTATTGGTGGAATTATCTGCGGCCAAACCTCCTCCGCACCATCTTGTCCGGGCGTGAATGCCATTGATAGTACTCAGGTCCGGCTATTTTCAGCGGGAAGTTTTAATTCCGCGCACAAGCAACTCGCACGGTATGTCAAACTTCAATACGAAGAGGAATTGAGCCCCATCGGTGCTGTTCAGGGCGGATGGAAGGGCGTGCCAATGCAAGTTTCGGTCATGGCGGCCGAAGATCGAACCGGGCGTGGTGGGGACCATATCCCCTTCCGCCAGCGTGGATTTTCGGCCATCCGATTCACCTCTGCCAATGAACATGGCAATGCGAGCAATGGTCCTGGTTATACGGATCGACAGCACACATCCGACGATGTGCTGGGCGCAGACACCAACGGCGATGGCGAGGTGGATAGCTTTTATGTAGACTTCCATTATTTGGGCCGAAATGCCTTAACCAACGCCAACGCANCCGTCATGGCGGCCTATGCGCCTGCACCGCCCTGTGACCTCCAGGTGGTGGACTCTTGGACATCAACAAGTGGAAGCNCCACTACGGCCAACTTTGAAGTGTTTAACTGCTCTTATGAGCAAGAAATACGCGTGATGGTTCGAACGGCCTCGACCGAATTTGATACCATGACCGTTGCACTACCTAGCGCCCCGAACACTTTCGTCCGTGGAGTCCCCACGGCAAACGTTTACTTCATCAGTGCCTGCTCTGTTCGAACCTTACCGGATGGCCAAAAGCTAGAGAGTTTGTTCAGTGAAGAAAAAATGGTGTTGGCCGGCCAAATTGGCCTCGAAGAAGACCCAGCAGAATCGGACGCAAGCCCTTTTGAACTTATGCAAAACCGTCCCAATCCCTTCGACGAGTCCACATGGATAGGCGTTCATGTGTCAGCCAACCAGTCGAAGACCAAAGGGGAATTAGCCATCACCGACATGGAAGGACGGCTCATTGAGCTGATTCCCATCACTTTGGAGCCCGGAATGAATGAAGTCCTTTATCGCCATGGCTACGGTCAAGTCGGCACGTTTCNATATACCCTCCGGGTAGAAGGCCAATCGGTTGGGAGCAAAAGGATGATTTTTGCAAATTAGCCTGCCCTAAGCCTGTTTTTTTTGAAGATGACTTAAGTTTCTATAACTTAGGCCTTCAACACAATCACCTAAACGCTTCTTATGATTAAAAAACTAACTCTCAGCGCATTACTTTTAATGGGTGCGTTTGCGATGAACGCGCAAACCGTCATTTTGAACGTAATGAACCCGTCAACCATTGCGGGCTTGTATGACCACACCAACCAGGGCGATGGCTCCGGCTGGGGATTGGCCAATCTCTTAAATCCAGCCGATGCGGTCTTGGATACGCTTGTCATGATGGATGACGGCGACACGAATACGAACAATAGCTACGGATACAATTTTCCGAATAGCTACTGTGGCTGTGATTCTGTAGGCGTGATGAACTCTTCCGTAGATTTCTCCGGAAAGATTGTTCTGATTTCTCGTGGATCATGCCAATTCGGCCTGAAGGCATACCTCGCTCAACTTCGTGGTGCCGTAGGGGTGATCATCTACAATGCATTCTTGGATTCAGACCCATCTGGCGGCCTCANCAATATGTCTGGTGGCGACTATGGTANGGATGTCACCATTCCCGTGGCATTTGTAGCGAATGGAACTGGTCAAACCCTGAAGGCTCAAGTGGATGCGGGCACCCCCGTGGTTGCATTCTTGGGAGCTAAAGTCGGAGCCTTCTCCAATGACTTGGCGATGACCTCTGACAAGGTCTTGTCTCCTCCTCAAGCGGCACGTCCTCAGCTGATTTCTGCGGACTCCAACATGTACAAGGTGCCACTGGGCTTCTGGATGCGCAACGATGGTTCAAGCAACCAAACCTCAGCCTTCGCGAGTGCTGAAGTGACCTACAACGGCAACAGTGTTTACAGCAATACCACGAACACCTTTGGTCTAAACATTGGGGACTCAAGCTATATTTCCTTCCCTCCTTTTGCCCAGACCGCTTACCCGAATGGAGAGTATGTCTTTACATACACGGTGGGCATTTCTGGTGGAACGGATGACTTCCCTGCGGACAATGTGATTTCTTACACCGTGCGCGTTAATGATAACATCTTCTCCTACGCACGGGTGGATGCAGACTTCCAACCTATCGACAACAACTCTGTTCGCCCAAGCTCTTTCTCTTATTGGGCCCCCGCTTTGCATTTCTACCACAGTGATGCCTCTGAAATGACCTTGGATGGTGTCAAGTTTGCTGCCTACATGACCAATGGTGATTCCATTACGGGACGTGCGGTGGATATTGCGGTTTATGAGTGGGATGATTTCTTCTTTGGACTCAATGACCCAGGTATCAGCACGAGCACCTTGTCCAACAACCCCATTTTGTTGGAGTCATTCATGTTCATGGACGAATACCAGGACACCGCGGTGACGCACATGTTCGCAAGCCCCATCCCAATGGCTAACTACCAACGCTATGTGGTGGCGGTGGTTTCTGCTAATACGGACATGTACATCAACTTCTCGCGCGATCCAGCCTACACCTTTAACGACCAACAGTCAACGGCTCAGCCTGTGGATTTATTGATGGTTGATGGAACATGGTCTGAAAATGGCTGGGATGGGTATGTTCCCACGATTCAGTTGATCATGGGCCCCAACAACATCTCCGTGGACGAGACGAATGTGGAGATCAAGCCCTTCCCTGTTCCTGCCTCACACATCTTGAATGTGCCGATGGTGAACATGGTGAACGAAGGCAGCCTTCGCGTCTATGACATGGCAGGTACTTTGGTGTTGAGCCAAGATGAATTGCAGAAAGACGGCAACGTCCTAAAGGTGGACGTAAGCAGCCTCCCCTCTGCAACCTATGTCTTCCACATCCAATCTGTAGATGGACGTGAGTCGACCTTCAATGTAGTCGTGGGCCGTTAATACGCCCTTCGCTCAAAGAGAAACGCCCGGGGAAACCCGGGCGTTTTTTATTCTTCACATTTCGCTGCGGTTGAGTATGGCCAAAGCGGAACCCCCCTCTAGAAATGGTAATCCACAATAAAGCTGGCATTGAGCATGTTCACCGTATTTACCTTGACATGGTCAGGTAACGTACGATCCTGGCTCCATTTGTAGGCGAACATCGTGCGAAGTTTCACTCCTTCCCAAAATCCGGCAAGGGCGTCCGCCCATTCAAGATAAACCTGGTTGTACGAGGGTGTTTGGTATTTATTTCTCGTGAAGTCGTCCCAAGCTGGCAGCAGATACCAGCCCGCCGCTGCAATCCACTCTTGGTGTTGGTGCTGGTAATCCCATTTCACCGTGGTGGCCCACATGTTCGATACGCCCTCATTGCGCTCCCTCGGAAGGAAGGTGAAGAAGGGATCGCGACCCCACTCACGAGGCATGAGGTATCGACCGTCATCGGTAATCCGAGTCCCATTCAACGTCCATTCTGTTCTGCTTTCACTGGATTCCTGGACAAGACCCAATCGCCCACTCCACACCTGGGCAAGATGATTCACAGGCAGGTAGGCCTTTACTTGATCTATATTGCCGCCATCCCCCATAGCTGTTTGCCGGTAATAGTGTAGCCCCATCAACAGGCCACCATCTATGGGCGTATGATCCAGCCCAACACGGTGGGTTTGAAACACCCCAGGGTACCACATGTGGTAGCCGTGGGTCGTCCACCCACGCCAAACCGGACTTTGAAAATGTAGGAGACCGATGGCTTTCGCTCCTGATTCTATGGCGATCTCATGCTTTTCCCCCGTCTCGGGATGACGGCCCGAGCCATATAGACCAATGGATTCAGAAAGACTGTACCACTCTACGGTAGAGCGCGGAGAAACCGCCCAAATCGCCATTCCCTCAGCCGTCCAGTTCCGGAACATTTTATGATACACCAATCCTTCTTCGGTCGTAGGCCGCATTCGTCCATCTTGCTTGTTGAAAAACGGTGTCTCCAACGTCTGTCGGCCAAATCGAACGCCTTCAGACGCCCATTTCCCTTCGATATATAAATCTTCGAGTCGTTCTAACCCCACGGTATTTCCCCGGTTGGTTATATCATATTGACCAATTTCATACCGGTTTCTCAAGCCATCCACCTCTTCATCCAGCTCCGTGGAGGCCATCTCAAAAATAAAGAAGCCCGACAGAGCGATGCGCCAATGACCTACCGGGGCAGTGATCAAACCTAGCTCGCCACCCTGAGCCCACGTGGCGTCATCACGGAGCGACCCTTGATTCCAGGTGGTCATGCCATAACTCCGACTATGAAATCGCCAGGTGCCATGTTGCAACCAGGCATGGATGCTTTCATAGCGCTCCCCCGAAGAGATGGAATCCACCTCCCAATGCGACTCCTCCTGGCCCATGGCTAGAAAAGCCTGAGCAAAAAGAAAAGCGGCTAGGCCGCTTTTCATACGATGTCTGCGTGCCATTTACACAAATTGATAATCTACTCCAGATACTTGAGTCAATAGTGTTTGAGATGCGTCCAGAACTTTCGCCGCCATGGGAGGCGTGGGCGTTACGGGGCTATTGACTGCGAGGTATTCCTTGATGACCTCGTGCAAGGTAAAATCGCGCGTTTCCGCGTTTTTCACGCCTTTAATTCGGCACAGAATGTCATCGGGATCGCCATCGCGCTCACAGGCCGATAGCGTGTACATGCGTGACAACTCGATAGGCTCGCCGTGAATCAAGGCTTTTTTAACACGCTGCCCTTTGGGGGCAAAGGCCTCAAATTCAATGGTCATGCCTTTGAACTTGATCACCCATCCTCCAAAGCGTTCGGCCGCCTCCTTGGCAAACACGTTATTCAGTTCTTTCTCCAACCACTTCTTGATCTGCGCTCCGTTGGCCTGCGCCGTCCGAACATTGGAGTCCACCGGAAGCATGTCGTAGAGGTAGCCGGCCGTGATGGGGATATTCCCCGTCTCGTCCGGCGTCGTACGAGGAGGACAGAAGCGGAATCCGTTGGACAGGACCACGTCTACCTCTTGAAGTTTCCAATCCAAGGCATTGAGGATCAGGGTATCCATGGGGTTCTCAATGACAAAGTAGCGGTAGAGTGGCAAGGTCGAATATCCAACGATGGTTTCGATTTCGTCTTTAAAAGGCGCTTCGTTTTCCTTGATGATGCTCGCCATTTTGGCATCTGCCGGGTACTTTTCCGCATTGACCTCATCCAGGGTGTAGGTGTCCTCCACCAACTTTCCATGCTCAAAACGCATTTCCAAGCGGCCGACAAAAGAACCGAAGGCCCCTGGCTCCACAACTTTGGCATACTGGCACTGAATGGGCACGCGCACGCGCTCGTGGGTGTCGCCGCCCAAGATGTAGTCCACGCCCTCGCAAACTTCCAAATTGGCCAGGGCAATCTGCTGCGACAGCCCCATGTGGGCAATAACAATGACCGCCGCACACTTCTCTTGGTTGCGCAAGACGTCCACATAGTGCTTGGTGTTTTCCTCCGGCTTGGTGTACACAATGCCCTTGGAATAGTTGGGGCTTTGGCGCACCGGTACCAAATGGTCGGTGTAGCCCAAGAAGCCAATTTTCACCCCATTGACCGTCCAAATATGGTAGGGCGGAAAAATCAGCTCCCCCTTCTCCCCGTTTCCGGCATCGTGGTACATGTTCGCGCAGACCTTGGGCGCATGAAGCGAACCCAATAGTTCTTGCATGGCTTGCTTATAATAGACGACCTCCCAGTTGCCAGGGAGGTAGAGATCATAGCCCAAACCATTCAAAATGGGCACCATCGCCTTTCCGGTTGTCTTGACACTCAGTTCGGACCCTTGGAACATATCGCCCGTATCAATCAAAAAGCTGTGGGCATGTTTGGGTCGCTCTTGCTTGAGGTAATTAGCCAAATGCGCATAGCCGCCCGTTTTGCGGTACACGGCCTGTTCATTCTCCCAAAAGAGTTCATCGTGGGGGTGGACTTGACAGTGCACATCAGTGGTTTGAAGGATGGCTACGGTAGCATTGCCGCTGCCGTCGCCTTGATTGCCCGAATGGCTTCCAGTGTCCTCGTTGGAGGCGTCGTCTAAGAGGGTTTGCAAGCCTTTAAAGGCGGCTACAGAGCCCAGTGCACCGGCACCAAGCAAGAAGGATCTGCGTTTCATCGTATGAGGTTCGTATCGTTCGTATAAAGGGAAACTGCTCAGGGTTGACCGTTGGCCATGGATTCGAGTTTGGCTTTAATCGGGCCAAAGGGGCCAAACTTGTGCTGCTCTTCCGTGAATCCATCCGCATAGGGCCCAAAGGGGTGATCAAAGGGTTTTTTTGAAATATCTGGCCAGTCGTCCGAAAGATCTTTGCGCGGACGCGGCTGTGTGTTGACCCAGGCCGCCACATCCCACGCTTCCTCATCCGTCAAGTCCGGGTCATCATGGTTGATGCCCAAGGGCATATTCCACTTCACGTATTTGGCGAAATTGGACATCCGGTACAAGCCCGCACCATCGTTGTAGGACAAGGGGCCCCACAAAGGTGGATAAGTATAGACCCCCTGCGCGTCCTTTAAACCTTGGCCATCTGCCTGGTGGCAGGAAACGCATTTTTCTTCGTAGACCACCTTCCCATGGACTGGGTCAATGGGGCGATTGAGAAACGTGAGCTCCTTGAATCCTGAACCCGCCGGCTTCTCCCCTTTGGGCACGTCCTTGCCCAAAAACTGAATGTAGGCCGCCATGGCTTGCATTTCTGGGGAGTCTTTGTCCAGTGCCGTGCCGTTTAAGCTGCGTTCGAAGCAGTCGTTGATGCGTTTGTACACATCTTCGACTTGGCCGGAGCGCGCACGCATCTTGGGATAGGTCGCAGCGACGCGGGAGTAATTGTTTCCAAACACTTTGGTCCCAGCATCGAGGTGGCAATTCTGGCAATTCAAGCCATTGGTCTTATTCGCTTCGATGGCCCCCTCAGGACCAAAATATTCCGCGGTGTGCG
>JGI26082J51739_10001286_pt1 | contig 15785 bp, 16 predicted proteins | sample SaaInl5LU_22_DNA_FD_51739 | JGI IMG/M metagenome (IMG submission 51739)
GGAGAGCCTTTGGCAGATGTGTTGCCGCTACTAAAAGAGTATCGCCCCGAAGCGGTCTTGATCAATTGCTCATCACCCGAAGCGGTTTCAGACGGTCTGAGCAGTTTGGTAGGTCATGATTTCAAAGTTGGAGCCTACGCAAATGGGTTCACCAAAATTCATGCAGACTTCAATTCGATCAACGCAACAGTTGATTTGTTGGAAGCACGTACGGACTTGGGGCCAGATGCGTATTTGACGTTTGCAAAAGGTTGGGCCGCAACCGGCGCATCAATCATCGGCGGTTGCTGTGAAGTAGGGCCAAAGCATATCGAGGCACTGGCGGAGTATTTCGCAGAAGTGCGGTAACCTTGGCACATTTACGTCAAGGCTGGTCTCAATGATCGAAGTGCGGCCCTAGGCGTAGGCCGCGTCAACGATGAACTCGACCTTTAGCTCAGGACGCGCAAGCTTGGCTTCCCCGCACGCGCGTGTAGGTGCATGGCCGGCGGGGACCCAAGCGTTCCANACTTCGTTGAGGCCTGCGAAATCACTCATGTCGGCCAGCCAGATCGTGACACGCAGCATGTCGTTGCGCGATGAACCCGCCTTGATCAACAGCGCGTCGATTTTCTCAAGACACGCGCGTACTTGATCTTGGATTGTGTCACCCTCGGCAACCTGACCGGTTAGATACGCCACACCGTTGTGCTTCACGATTTTGGACGAGCGTTCGCCTGTTTCAATTCGTTCAATCATGGTGGGGCTCCTATGGCAGCAATGTCTATCGTTCAGGGCATATAATGCGCTTTGGTCAGTGGGGTACAGAGGGGAAGCTGGCGGGGGTATAAGTTGGCCTGCCAGAGCGTGTTTGTTCAAACCGCTGACGACTGCCGACCTCATTGGTTACTAGCCTGCCAGATCAATTCATGGTCGGCTCAAAAGTCGCGCGCAGTATCATAAATGGGAAATGGTGGACCCTAGCGGGATCGAACCGCTGACCTCCTGCATGCCATGCAGGCGCTCTCCCAGCTGAGCTAAGGGCCCTATGGTGCGGCTAAGTAGCCGCGTGGTGAAGGGAGTTCAAGAGAAAAACACCCCCCACATTCGCTAATTAATTGTCGTCGTCGCCTTCGGCAGCAACATCGGCGATTTCGTCCAAAGAAACGTTATCTTCGTCGTCATCATCGTCGAGCACATCATCGCCCAGATCGACTTCGAGATCATCCTCATCATCGAGTACGAGCTCTTCGCCGTCTGCTTCTGTATCTTCAGCTTTTGCGGCTGCTGGATCAGCTTTGTCGGCGACCATTGTGCGGTTCTTGTTGACATCAACGGTAACTTCTTCACCCGTGTATGGGCTCACGATTGGCGTACGGCCAAGATCGTAGAAGCGTTTACCGGTGGTTGGGCAAAGGCGTTTGACGCCCCATTCGTCCTTAGGCATATCGGATCCCTTGGGTAATCGAGGGTTGAAACTATCTCACAGGCACGCCCTAATGGCATCGCTTGCGATGTGTATCGCTGGCAGGTGCCACACTCAGGCGGCTCTGTCAAAGTGATTCCGTCGCAATGTGGCTAGGATGGGCAGAATTCAGGCAATGACGACACTTGTTTTGGAAGGTGATCCTGTTGTGCGGGTCCATTTGCGGCGCTCTGCGCAGGCGCGGCGGCTGTCACTTCGGGTCTCTCGATTGGATGGTAAGGTCAGCCTGACAGTGCCGACAAGCGCGCCTGAGCGTGAAGCACTGGCTTTTCTGCGCGAAAAAGAAAATTGGTTGCGGCACCAATTGGCGGACCAACCGGTTGAGCAAATCGTTGGGATGGGTGCGCAAGTCCCGCTTGGTGGTCAACTCTTTGAGATCGTTCAGGGGCAGGGCCGTAGGATTAGTATTCAGGGTACCCAATTGCAGGTGCCTGGACGCGCTGACACTGCTGGTACGCGTGTGCAGGGGTATCTCAAGGCGCAGGCGCGGCTGGTCCTGCACCGCGAAGTTGAGCAATTTGCGACCGCCTTAGGTAAGCCGTTTGGCCGTATCACGTTGCGCGATACCAGATCACGTTGGGGATCATGCTCGTCCACAGGGAATTTGAATTTCAGTTGGCGCTTGGTAATGGCGCCGCCAAATGTGTTGTCATACGTAGCAGCCCATGAAGTGGCGCATCTTGCACAGATGAACCATTCCGAGCGTTTCTGGCGGGTTTGCGAGGAACTCTTCGGCCCCTACAAGGCTGAACGCGCATGGTTGCGCACCGAGGGTACCACATTGCACCGATACCGATTTGGATGATTGACGAAGGCTGACTTTGTGATCACAAATAACACATGTTGATACAAACCCGCCAAGATGCCTCCCCCACTGCGGCCCATGACCGTCTCTACCGCTCGCTGAGAACGCGGATCATGCATGGTGAGTTGTTGCCAGGCCAAGCGTTGACCCTGCGCGGGGTTGGTAAAGAATACGAGATGTCGATGACGCCCGTGCGTGAGGCAATGCGCCGTTTGGTGGCGGAAGGCGCGTTGTCTTTGTCATCGTCAGGTCGGATCACCACGCCAGAACTGAGCAATGAGCGGATTGAGGAGCTTGCGGCCATTCGTGCGCTGTTAGAGCCAGAGTTGGCCAGTCGTGCACTGCCGCGGGCGCATATGGCGCTTATTGAGCGGCTTGAGGCGATCAATGGACAGATTGATCAGGTGATCGCCCGTTCGGATGCGGTGGGATATCTCAAGCACAACCTTGAATTTCATCGCACGCTTTACCTGCGCGCCCAAGCCCCTGCTATGCTCGCATTGGCTGAAACGGTTTGGCTGCAATTGGGGCCGACAATGCGTAAGCTTTATGGCCGGTTGCGCCGCACAGAAAGCCCGCGCAATCACAGGCTTATTCTGGCGGCCCTAAANGCCGGTGATGACCCGGGCCTGCGTATTGCGCTTCGCTCGGATGTTACAAGTGGTTTGCGGATGCTCAAGCAGTAGGTCCAAGAACGAAAAAAGCGGGCCCCAGAAGAGGCCCGCTTTCCAAACTAATATCTGTCTCAGGATTAGGCGTGGATCGCGCCGTCACCACAAGCAAGTGCCGCTTCGCGCACAGCTTCAGAGTAGGTGGGGTGTGCGTGGCAGGTACGCGCAAGATCTTCTGCAGCCGCACCAAATTCCATGGCTACGCAAATTTCGTGCAACAAATCACCGGCCATTGGCCCAATGATGTGGGCGCCCAAAATGCGATCTGTTTGTGCATCAGCCAGAATTTTCACAAAGCCATCGGCTGCAAAGTTTGCTTTTGCACGACCGTTACCCATGAAGCTGAACTTCCCCGCTTTGTAGCTGCGACCTTGCTCTTTCAGGCTCTCTTCGGTTTCGCCGACTGAAGCCACTTCAGGGTGGGTGTAAATCACACCTGGGATGACGTTGTAGTTCACGTGCGGGTGCTGACCTGCAAGCCCTTCTGCGACTGCCATGCCTTCATCTTCCGCTTTGTGCGCAAGCATCGGGCCTTCAATGGCGTCACCAATTGCATAAATGCCTGCGACATTGGTGGCGTAGTTGGCGTTCGTTTTGATCTGGCCACGGTCACTCATTTCAACGCCAAGCGCTTCCAGCCCCAAACCATCGGTGAATGGCTTACGGCCCGTTGCCACAAGTACCGTGTCCGCGTCGATCGTTGTTTCGCTATCGTCTTTGCGGGATTTGTAGGTGACTTTCGCCTTGTTGCCTTTGACCTCAACACCTTGAACGGCAGCACCCAGTGTGAAGGAGATGCCCTGCTTGGTCAGCAGTTTTTGGAAGGTGCGCTGGACCTCGGCGTCCATGCCGGGTGTGATGACGTCAAGGAACTCGACAACTTCAACTTCTGCGCCAAGGCGGGCGTAGACAGAGCCCAACTCAAGTCCGATGACACCTGCGCCAATCACAACAAGCTTTTTCGGGATTTTGGGCAGTTCAAGCGCGCCAGTGCTGTCCACAACGATCTTTTGGTCAACTTCGATACCTGGCAGGGCCGAAGGTACGGAGCCTGACGCAATGATGATGTTTTTGGCGCTATGCACCTCGTCACCAACTTTTACCTGACCGGCTGCAGGAATGCTGCCCCAGCCTTTGAGCCAATCGATTTTGTTCTTTTTGAACAAGAACTCGATGCCTTTGGTGTTGGTTTCGATTGTGTCGCTTTTGTAGGACTGCATCTGCTTCCAATCAACGGAAGGTGCTTTGCCCTTGAGGCCCATGGCGGCAAAGTTGTGCTCTGCTTCGTGCAGCATATGTGACGCGTGCAGCAGGGCCTTTGACGGAATGCAGCCAACGTTGAGGCATGTGCCGCCAAGCGTATCGCGGCCTTCAACAACAGCGGTTTTGAGGCCCAATTGGGCACAGCGGATTGCACAGACATAGCCGCCGGGGCCGCTGCCGATTACGATGACGTCATAGTTGGCCATGGGGGTCTCCTTGGTATTAAATGAGGGCAGCGATTAGCATCGCAACAGTTGCGCCAAAACCAACCACCCAGATGTAGCTGCGCCACGGCACAAGGCCCTGAACATAGGCAGGCACGTAGAGCAGACGAGCGATCAGATAGATGTGCGCGCAGGCTTCGGTGAATGGGCTGGATTGATCCGAGAGCGTCACCACAACCACAGCGATGGTGAACATGATCAACCCTTCGAAGTGGTTGTTCATGGCGCGTTGCAGACGCCCTGCGGTGCCTTGCAGTTCAACTTTCTTGTCGCGCGGTGACATGGCGGCTTTTGTACCGACCTGCATTTGCGCGGTGATTGAATAGAGCGTGAACTGAACAACCTGCAAAAGGGCCGCGAGGGTGAGGACGTAAATCTCTGTAGTCATTTTGGCGTGCCTTTAATTGCAGCAAGTGTCGAAGCGGCCCGCGCGGTCAAAAGCGACCTGCGGGCCACGCCAGGGATTACAGATCCATCAGTAGGCGACGTGGGTCTTCCAGCGCTTCTTTGACGCGCACGAGGAACGTCACCGCACCTTTGCCGTCAACGATACGGTGATCGTAGGACAACGCCAGATACATCATCGGACGGATCACCACTTGACCGTTAATCGCCATCGGACGGTCTTGGATTTTGTGCATGCCCAAGATGCCTGACTGTGGGGGGTTCAAGATGGGCGAAGACATTAGCGAGCCGTAGACACCACCGTTTGAGATGGTGAACGTGCCGCCTTGCATTTCGGCCATGCTCAGCTTGCCGTCACGGGCGCGCGCCCCTTTTTCAGCAATCGCTTTCTCGATGCCTGCGAAGCTCATGGCGTCTGCATCGCGAATAACGGGCACAACCAAACCAGTTGGCGTACCTGCGGCAATGCCCATGTGGACGAAGTTTTTGTAGACGATGTCTGTGCCGTCAATTTCTGCGTTCACTTCAGGCACTTCGCGCAGGGCGTGGATACAGGCTTTGGTAAAGAACGACATAAAGCCCAGTTTCACACCGTGCTTTTTCAAAAACAGGTCTTTGTATTCGTTGCGCAGCGCCATCACCTCGGTCATGTCGACCTCGTTGTAGGTGGTCAGCATCGCGGCGGTGTTCTGGCTGTCTTTCAAACGCTTCGCGATGGTCTGACGCAGGCGTGTCATCTTCACGCGTTCCTCGCGGGATACGTCGTCTGCTGAAACCGGTGCGCGTGGCGCGGATGGGGCGGCCGTAGTGGAAGCTGTTGCAGATGCGATTGCTTTCATGACATCTTCTTTCATAATCCGTCCGTCGCGGCCTGAGCCGGTCACTTGGTCTGCAGACATGCCTTTTTCGGCCATCAGTTTTTTGGCAGAGGGCGCGTCTTCAACGTCTTTGCCAGATGCGGCTGGCGCAGGAGATGCTTCGGCTTTGGCTGCGGGCGCAGATGAAGCAGCACCTGAGGCGCCACCGATCACAGCCAGTTTCGCCGTTGCATCCACAGTCGTGCCTTCGGTTGCGATGATTTCTGACAACACACCCGCGGCAGGGCTTGGAACTTCGACGCTGACTTTGTCTGTTTCCAGCTCACACAGCATCTCGTCTTGCGCGACAGTGTCGCCCACTTTTTTGAACCATGTCGACACAGTCGCTTCAGTCACGCTTTCGCCCAATGTGGGCACCATGACGTCGACGGCTTGTGCTGTGTCACCTGCGTCGGCCTTGGGTGCAGCATCCGCCTTTGGGGCGTCTGTATCGCCCGATGGCTTGGCATCACCCGCGCTGATCTGTGCCAACAAGGCATCGACGCCAACTGTTTCACCTTCAGGCGCCACGATCTCGGACAAGGTGCCTGCAGCGGGGCTTGGTACTTCGACGGTTACTTTGTCTGTTTCCAGCTCGCACAGCATTTCGTCAACGGCCACCGCGTCGCCCGGCTTTTTGAACCAGGTTGCAACAGTTGCTTCGGTGACTGATTCACCCAGTGTAGGAACACGAACTTCGGTCATTATTTCTTTCCTTTGATCGTCAGGGCTTCGTCCACAAGGGCGGCCTGTTGTGCTTTGTGCGCGCTTGCCAAACCTGTGGCTGGCGATGCGGATGTTGCGCGGCCAACATAGGCCGGACGTTTTGATTTTGCGCCAATCCGGTCAAGGACCCACTCAATGTTCGGTTCGATGAATGACCATGCGCCTTGGTTCTTGGGCTCTTCCTGACACCAAACCATGTCAGCACCTTTGAAGCGCTCCAGTTCTTTGACCAGCGACATCGCGGGGAACGGATAGAACTGCTCAATGCGCAACAGATACACATCATCAAGGCCGCGCGCGTCGCGTTCCTCAAGCAGGTCAAAGTAGACCTTGCCTGAACACATCACCACGCGCTTGATCTTATCATCAGCGGCCAGTGTCAGCTCAGAGTTGCCTTGTTGCGCATCATCCCAAAGTACGCGGTGGAAGGACGAGCCGGTCGTAAAGTCCTCGCGTGCACTGACAGCCATTTTGTGGCGCAACAGCGATTTCGGCGTCATCATCACCAGCGGCTTGCGGAAGTCACGATGCAGCTGACGGCGCAGGATGTGGAAATAGTTGGCCGGTGTGGTACAGTTTGCCACGATCCAGTTGTCACCGCCGCACATCTGCAAGAACCGCTCAAGACGCGCCGAGGAGTGCTCGGGGCCTTGGCCTTCATAGCCGTGTGGCAACAACATAACGAGGCCGGACATCCGCAGCCACTTGCTTTCGCCAGAGCTGATAAACTGATCGAACATGATCTGGGCGCCGTTGGCGAAATCGCCAAATTGTGCTTCCCAAAGTGTCAGCGCGTTAGGCTCCGCCAAAGAGTAGCCGTATTCAAAGCCAAGCACCGCGTATTCAGACAGCATCGAGTCGATCACTTCGTACTGTGATTGGCCCTCGCGAATGTTGTTCAGCGGGTAGTAGCGATCCTCGGTATCTTGGTTGATCAGGCCAGAGTGGCGGTGGCTAAATGTGCCCCGTGTACTGTCTTGGCCGGACAAACGAACAGGGAAGCCTTCGGTTAGCAAAGAGCCAAACGCAAGCGCTTCACCGGTTGCCCAATCAATGCCTTTGCCTGCACCAAGTGCCTTCTTTTTGGCATCCAGCATCCGCTGCACAGTCTTGTGAAGCGGATAGCCCTCGGGCGCGTGCGTCAGCGCGTTTGCTACTTCATCAAAAGTCTCATCCGCGATGCCTGTAGTGCCGCGCTGATAGTCATCACCATCGCGACGATCGAGGTGCGACCAGCGGCCATCAAGCCAATCTGCTTTGTTCGGTTTAAAGTCTTTTCCGGCCTCAAACTCGGTGTTGAGCATGGACTGGAACGCGGCTTTCATATCCTCGATTTCGCCTTCGGGGATGAGGCCGTCTTTCACCAAACGATCCGTATAAAGCGTCAGAGTTGTCTTCTGCTTTTTGATCTTTTTGTACATCAGCGGGTTTGTGAACATGGGCTCGTCGCCCTCGTTATGTCCGAACCGGCGATAGCAGATAATGTCGAGAACCACGTCCTTGTGGAACTTCTGGCGGAACTCNGTTGCCACTTTCGCAGCGTGGACNACGGCNTCTGGGTCGTCGCCGTTCACGTGGAAAATNGGCGCTTCAACCATNAACGCGATGTCAGTGGGGTATGGTGATGAGCGGCTAAAGTGCGGTGCAGTTGTGAAACCAATCTGGTTATTCACAACGATGTGCATTGTGCCGCCTGTGCGGTGACCGCGCAGACCAGAAAGGCCAAACCCTTCGGCGACAACACCCTGACCGGCAAAAGCCGCATCACCGTGCAGCAAGATGCCCATGACAGCTGTGCGGTCTGTGTCGTTCAGTTGGTCCTGCTTGGCACGCACTTTGCCCAAAACAACGGGGTTCACGGCTTCAAGGTGCGAGGGGTTTGCGGTCAGTGACAAGTGTACATCATTGCCGTCAAAGGACCGGTCGGATGATGCACCAAGGTGATACTTAACGTCACCTGAACCGTCCACGTCCTCGGGCTTGAAGCTGCCGCCTTGGAATTCGTTGAAAATGGCGCGGTACGGTTTGCTCATGACATTTGCCAAAACAGACAAACGGCCACGGTGAGGCATGCCAACAATGATTTCGCGCAGGCCCAGTTGGCCGCCGCGCTTGATGATTTGCTCCATCGCGGGGATCAAGCTTTCACCGCCATCAAGGCCAAAACGCTTGGTGCCCATGTACTTCACATGCAGGAATTTCTCAAAGCCCTCGGCCTCAACAAGTTTGTTAAGGATCGCTTTACGGCCTTCGCGGGTGAACTGGATTTCTTTGCCCAGACCCTCGATGCGCTCTTTTAGCCAGCTCGATTCTTCGGGGTTTGAAATGTGCATATACTGCAGCGCAAAAGTGCCACAGTAGGTCCGCTTCACGATATCAACGATCTGACGCATGGTTGCGATTTGCAGACCAAGAACGTTGTCGATGAAAATTGGGCGGTCCATGTCGGCGTCAGTGAAGCCGTAGGATTTCGGGTCAAGCTCTGGGTGCGCAGTTGTCTCGCGCATGCCGAGCGGATCAAGATCAGCAGCAAGGTGGCCGCGAATACGGTAGGCACGGATCAGCATTAGCGCGCGAATGCTGTCCAAAACTGCGCGCTGGATGGCGTCATTGCTGACTTCAACACCCGCGTCGGCGGCTTTGTCTGTGATTTTCTTGGCTGCTGTTTTCGCTTCGGCAGGCGCTGGATATTCGCCGGTGATCGCAGAAGTCAGATCATCGTGCGGCATGGGGGGCCAGTCTGCACGCGCCCATGATGGTCCGCTTGCTTCGGCTTTTACATCAAGTTCCGCATCGCCAAGTGCGCGAAAGAATTCTTGCCACGCTTCGTCCACTGCGTTGGGATCGTTGGCATATTGAGCGTAAAGCTGCTCGAGATATTCCGCATTATGCCCCTGCATAAACGAGGATGCATGGAATTGATCATTCGCGGGGTGGTCGGTCATGTGTTTGGCCTCATGGCAAGGAAGGACGAGCGAAAAATAAGGATGGGGCGCGGCAGGGAGGTGCCGCGCCCGTTATGTGTTAGCCGATGGCTTCTTTAACAGCTTCGCCCAAAGTCGCGGGGCTGTCCGCAACGATGATACCCGCAGATTTCATGGCTTCGATTTTGCTTTCCGCATCACCTTGGCCACCAGCAACAATCGCGCCAGCGTGGCCCATGCGACGGCCGGGAGGTGCCGTGCGGCCAGCAATAAAGCCAGCGGTTGGTTTCCAGCGGCCTTTCTTGCGTTGTTCTGCGAGGAACTCGGCCGCTTCTTCTTCGGCTGTACCGCCGATTTCACCGATCATGATGATTGAGTGCGTCTCATCGTCATCAAGGAACATGTCCAACACGTCGATGTGCTCGGTGCCTTTGATGGGGTCACCACCGATGCCAACAGCCGTAGATTGGCCGAGGCCCATATCGGTTGTTTGCTTCACGGCTTCATATGTGAGCGTGCCAGAGCGTGACACAACACCCACGCTGCCGCGACGGTGAATATGGCCGGGCATGATGCCGATTTTGCAAGCGTCCGGAGTGATTACACCGGGGCAGTTGGGGCCAACAAGACGTGATGTTGATCCCTCAAGGGCACGCTTGACGCGCATCATATCAAGCACAGGAATGCCTTCGGTGATGCAAACGATCAGCGGCATATTGGCGTCAATTGCTTCCAAAATACTGTCTGCCGCAAAGGGGGGCGGCACATAGATCACGGACGCGTTTGCTTCTGTGACGTGCATTGCTTCGTGCACAGAGTTGAAGATTGGCAGATCAAGATGCGACTGACCACCTTTGCCGGGTGTTACNCCACCAACCATTTTGGTNCCGTAAGCAATNGCCTGCTCGGAGTGGAAAGTACCTTGGCTGCCGGTCAAACCCTGACAGATGACTTTTGTGTTTTCGTTAATAAGGACGGCCATTTTGCGTCTCCTTAAATGTTGTGCGCGGGCGATGTCGCCTCGGGCGCGAAGAGGTTGCGAATGGGCGAGGGCCTTAGCCCTTCACCGCCTTAACGATTTTCTGAGCACCATCCTTGAGGTCGTCAGCAGCAATCACATCAACGTCTGAGTTGTTGATGATTGCCTTGCCTTGCTCAACGTTGGTTCCTTCAAGGCGCACAACCAGCGGTACTTTCAGGCCAACTTCTTTCACGGCTGCAACAACGCCTTCGGCAATAACATCACAGCGCATGATGCCGCCGAAGATGTTAACCAAGATGCCTTTGACGTTCGGGTCAGATGTGATGATCTTGAACGCTTCGGTAACTTTCTCTTGNGTAGCGCCGCCACCNACNTCGAGGAAGTTTGCAGGCTCTGCACCGTAAAGCTTGATGATGTCCATNGTTGCCATNGCAAGACCAGCGCCGTTAACCATACAACCGATTTCACCGTCGAGTGCGATGTAGTTGAGGTCAAANTTGGACGCCGCAAGTTCTTTGGGGTCTTCTTCAGTTTCATCACGAAGGGCCGCGATATCAGCGTGGCGATAGATCGCGTTGCCGTCAAAGCTGACCTTGGCATCAAGCACCTTAAGATCACCGGCATCAGTTACGATCAGCGGGTTAATCTCAAGCATCTCCATGTCTTTTTCCATGAAGGCTGTGTAAAGCTGGCCCATTAATTTGACGCACTGCTTAACCTGCTGACCTGTAAGGCCGAGTGTGAAAGCGATACGGCGACCGTGATACGCTTGGAAACCTGTTGCAGGATCAACGCTGAACGACAGGATTTTTTCAGGGGTCGCTGCTGCAACTTCCTCAATGTCCATACCGCCTTCGGTTGAGCACACGAATGATACGCGGCTTGTTTGGCGGTCAACGAGCAGGGCAAGATACATTTCTGTTTCGATGCCGGAACCGTCTTCGATGTAGATGCGGTTTACTTGCTTACCTGCGGGGCCTGTTTGGTGTGTCACCAATGTGCGGCCCAACATGCGTTTTGCTTCTTGTGCTGCTTCTTCAGCAGATTTGGCCAAACGTACACCGCCAGCTTCGCCAGCGTCGGCTTCAACAAATTTACCTTTGCCGCGTCCGCCTGCGTGAATTTGTGCTTTTACAACCCAAAGCGGGCCGTCCATTTCACCTGCGGCTGTTTTTGCGTCTTCGGCTTTGAGAACGGCACGGCCATCGCTCACTGGGGCACCGTAAGTGCGCAACAAGGCTTTGGCCTGATATTCGTGGATATTCATGGAAAATATGTCCCGTTTGGCTGCAATTAGAGCACCCTAAGCACGAAGCGCGCTTAAATAAGAGTAACTTTTTGCGCAGATTGGGAAAAAAGCGACATTTGTGATCACAGCTGAAAAAAGTGTGATCACAAATTTGGGTGCTGAAGTGATTTCTGTGACTGGATTCACACATCAGCGAATCTTGAATATAAAAAGGCGCCCCAAAATGGAGCGCCTTAAAGACTGTCTAAGTGGTAGTTTAAGCCAGTGAGTTGTCGATCTCTTTACAGGCAGACACGAGGCCCTTCACTGCGTTGATCGACTTGTCGAACATATCTTGCTCGTCTTTGTTCATCTTGATCTCGACGACGCGCTCAACACCTTCGGCGCCGATCACTGTTGGAACGCCGACGTAGAACCCATCAAGGCCGTAGTTGCCATCAACGTATGCTGCACATGGCAGAACGCGCTTTTGGTCTTTGAGGTAAGCTTCGGCCATTTCAATCGCTGATGTGGCAGGTGCGTAGAAAGCAGAACCGTTGCCAAGCAAGCCAACAATCTCTGCGCCACCATCACGTGTGCGTTGAACGATCGCGTCCATCTTTTCTTGTGTCGTCCAACCCATGTCGATCAGATCAGGGAGAGGGATGCCTGCAACAGTTGAGTAGCGTACCAGCGGAACCATTGTGTCGCCGTGGCCGCCCAAAACGAACGCTGTGACGTCTTTCATAGAGACGTTGAACTCGAGGCTCAGGAAGTGACGGAAGCGCGCGCTGTCCAGAACACCAGCCATGCCGCATACTTTGCTGTGGGGCAGACCAGAGAATTCACGAAGTGCCCAAACCATCGCATCAAGCGGGTTGGTGATGCAGATAACAAAGGCGTTTGGCGCGTGGGCCGCAATGCCTTCACCAACAGACTTCATTACTTTCAAGTTGATACCCAAAAGATCATCACGGCTCATACCAGGCTTGCGCGGTACACCAGCTGTTACGATGCAAACATCAGCGCCTGCGATGTCNGCATAGTCAGTCGTGCCCTTCATTGTGGCGTCGAAACCTTCGGACGGACCAGCTTCAGCAATATCGAGTGCTTTGCCTTGTGGTGTACCATCAGCAATGTCGAACAGAACAACGTCGCCAAGCTCTTTCAGCGCTACGAGGTGAGCGAGCGTGCCGCCAATTTGTCCAGCGCCGATAAGGGCAATTTTAGGTCTGGCCATGTGAGTATCTCCGGTCAGGTGAGTTGTGGGGGTCGTGTTTCAAGGGCGGTGCCTAGACCCAAAGTATGTTGCTTGCAAGGTTTTGAATGGATGCGCACCCTTGCTGAGCTGACCTGCGCTGACGTAAAGAAATGGCAATACGACAATTTTCAAAGGCTTAGCCGCGATGGACCTGACATTTTCGTTTTTCGCTCTCGCGGTACCTGCAGTGATCTTTGCGGGGATTTCAAAAGCCGGATTTGGCTCGGGTGCGGCCTTTGCGGCTGCATCGATTCTCGCGCTTGTGCTTGATCCNGCGATGGCGCTTGGAATCATGTTNCCGTTGTTGATGCTCATCGATGTCGCGGCACTTCGCGCCTATTGGGGGAAATGGGACTGGCAAGAAGCCCGCCGTCTTATTATCGGCAGTTTACCGGGGATCGCTGTGGCGATTTGGTTGTATCAGGTGGCAGACGCTGATGTGTTTCGCTTCTTGATCGGCGCGGTTTCTTTGTTGTTTGTCGCGTTTCAGTTGGCCAAGGCGCGCAACCTAATCCCGAGCCGTGAGAAGGCGTATCCGGGGTGGGCCGGAGTTTTAGCTGGCTGTGTCGCAGGCTTCACAAGCTTTGTTAGTCACGCAGGCGGGCCTCCGGTGGCTGTGTATTTGCTTGCGCAACGGCTCGATAAAACGACCTATCAAGCGACCACGGTTCTTACATTTTGGGCGATCAATGCGCTCAAATCGCTTCCTTACGCCATTTTGGGCGTTTTTACGTGGCAAACCCTTTATATTGACCTGCTGCTCGCGCCGTTTGCGTTGATCGGGGCGTGGCTTGGTGTTCGGGCGCATCGCATCATCTCCGAGCGCGCATTCTTCATGCTGACCTATGTTTTGTTGGTCATTACTGGCAGCAAGCTGATCTGGGACGCACTAACTTAAATGCTTTTGCCGGTCACGCTTAGCTGATCTGTCTTTTCAAATGCACGGCCCGAGGCAACAAGGCAGGTGGGGCCGCCCGCTTTGGTTACAGTAATGGTCCAACTGCCCGTGGCGTTTGAAGCGAATATCTCGACCAAAGCGTTATCCGCGCCAAGGCCAACAGATTGTCGTGTCTCGCCGTATTTCGTGGAAAGGTTATCCACAATTGTTGCCCTGTTTCCGCATTGGGCCAAATGCTGACTGGACGCAGCTAACGTCATTGCGGCTAGCAATAAATTCATACCAAAATTCCTCGTAAACAAACACGCGCCACATATCCCATACTAACCTTTTCATTTGGTTAACTTGGGTCAAACGCTGCATCGCAGCAATTCGTACTTGTAATCATCGCATGAATAATGCGATGTCTGCGCAAGATAATTACTCAACCGAGGTAAGAAGATGTCTCAGCGCCCTGTCCGTTCTGTCCTTTATATTCCGGCTTCAAAAGAGCGTGCCCTTGAAAAGGCCAAAGGTTTGGCGTGCGACGCGATCATTTTCGATCTTGAGGACGCAGTTGCCATCGACGAAAAAGTGCCTGCGCGTGATTTATTAGCCGAAACACTTCCGACAGCCGATTATGGCGCGCGTTTGCGGATTGTACGTGTGAACGGGCTTGATACCACTTGGGGCCGTGAGGATGTTTTGAGTGTTGTGAACGCAGATGCGGTTCTGCTTCCCAAAGTGAACTCCGCTGCAGATGTAGATGCCATTGCGGCACTAACGAGTTTGCCGATTTGGGCGATGATGGAAACACCTTTGGGTATTCTTAACGCCGCTGAAATTGCCGCTCATCCTCGCCTTGAGGGGATGGTTATGGGTACCAACGATTTGGCAAAAGATCTCAATACGCGTCACCGGCCGGATCGTGAACCGCTACTTACGTCGTTGCAGATGTGCCTGCTTGCAGCGCGTGCCCACGGGGTCACTATTGTCGATGGGGTTTACAATGCCTTTAAGGATGATGCGGGCCTGAAGGTGGAATGTGACCAAGGTCGTGACATGGGATTTGAGGGCAAAACCTTGATTCATCCTGCCCAGCTGGAGGTTGCTAATGCCGCCTTTGCGCCGTCGGAGGCCGAAATTGATCTGTCGAAGCGCCAAATCGAAGCGTTTGAACAGGCAGAGCGCGACGGGCAGGGTGTTGCTGTTGTGGACGGAAAGATCGTAGAAAACCTTCATATCGTAACGGCGCGCGCGACACTCGCAAAAGCGCACGCCATTGAGGCAATGAAGGATTAAACAATGGGTCTTCTGATCGCAGGTGTTATTTTGTGGAGTGCTGCGCACTTCTTTAAACGGTTAGCGCCCGCAGCGCGGGCAGGACTGGGCGACAAAGGACGCCTTTTGATAACTGCCGTTTTGGGCGCGAGCTTGCTCATGATGATTTTCGGCTACCGAATGGCCGACTTCATTCCTGTTTACACGCCACCGGAGTGGGCGCGCGGTGTGAACAACCTCGCGATGATTGCAGCGTTTTATGTTTTTGGGGCGTCTGCTGCAAAGCCCGCGAAAGTCTGGCTNGGTACGAANCTTCGCCACCCACAACTTGCTGNAGTGGCGATTTGGGCGGTGGCGCATTTACTGGTCAATGGTGATGCGGCTTCTTTGGTGTTGTTCGGCGGACTGCTGGCATGGGCCTTTGGCGCCATGGCTCTGATCAATCGCGCAGAAGGGCCGCGGGACGTGCCTGCTCAGGCGCCAGTGAAAAAGGAAATCACCCTCATCGTGATTACGGTGGTCCTTTATAGTCTTGTTGCGGCTATTCACATCTGGCTGGGTGTGAACCCGTTCGTTTAATTGAAGGTGAAAGCTATGAAACTGTATCGATTTTTGTCCGAAGATGACACGTCTGACTTCTGCCACAAGGTAACGGATGCCTTGAATAAAGGATGGGAGCTTTACGGCGGCCCGACCCAAGCCTGGGATGCCGCAAACGGAGTGATGCGCTGTGGTCAGGCCGTGATCAAAGAGGTTGAGGGCACCTACACGCGCGACACAAAGCTCGGCGAACATTAGGACCAGAAAGGCACTTAC
>JGI26082J51739_10001290_pt1 | contig 15751 bp, 15 predicted proteins | sample SaaInl5LU_22_DNA_FD_51739 | JGI IMG/M metagenome (IMG submission 51739)
TAATAGCAGGTGGTTTGTTTATTTTATTGGCCGGGATTGAATTAATAGCTTCCAATGAAATTAGGTACTTTAATATAACCCTAGCATTACTTTATATAGCCCCTTACTTTTATCATAAAAAAGTGCCTTTTTTAACTATTCAGAAGGGCGTCTTTAAACAAAATTGGTGGTTTGGAAAAAGCATAGATTCTAAAGATATCAATGAAATTAAATATTTTGCTGGGGAGTATATCATTAGAAGTCAAAAAAAAGAACTCCGTATAGATACCCATATTATTGACCCAAGAGACCAACCCCTTTTAACAGACTTTTTAAGAACACATCAAGACAAATGGGTAAACGCTATGCCTTTTGAACAATCCCAAAAGGGGTAAAACAAAGTTTTTCTGTTTTAACACGGTCTCTAATTGCCCTATTCTTATCTATTGATTCTTGGTTTTTATAACCCCTTTTGTGGTCTAGATGAACTACTACAGCACTGTATCTCAATTGTTTAGATTTTATACCAGCATTAAATAATCGCTCCCCCAATTCACGGTCTTGTCCGCCGTACTGCATGCGTTCGTCAAAGCCATTTACTTTTAAAATATCTGCTTTAAAACCAGAAGCATTGTGACCATTCCAACTGGCATTGGTAGGTGTGGCCTTATTTAAGAAATAAGCTAGGAAGCCTTTTGCAGAGAGTTTATTATTCTTGAAGGAGTTTTTTAAACCAAGACTTTTTAACCAAAGAAGGTCAAAACAATTCCCTTGTTGTATGTCTTGTTTCGTAATGGCCTTTGAAATATCCATGGGCAGCATGAAATAGCCGCCAGATAAAAAATAACCGGGTTCCATATGGGCAGCGTGAACAGATAGAAAGTCTTTGCGAGGAATACAATCCCCATCTGTCATAACTATATAATCCCCCTGAGAAGCGACTATCGCTTTATTTAAAATTCTAGATTTCTGAAAACCTTGGTCTTCTTGCCATACATGCACAATAGGGTAAGAAACCACAGAAGTCATTCGATCTATTAGGTCTTTTGTTTCTTTTCTAGAACCGTCGTCTGCAATGACCAATTCAAAATCTTTAAAATCTTGGTATTGGAATCCATAAAGCACTTTTTCTAACCATGCTTCCGCATTATAAGTACTCAATACAACAGAAATAGACGGTTTTTTAGACATGAATTACAATTTAAAGACCAAAAATATAAAACTCTGAGGGCATATGGTTATTTTTACCCTCTCAAAGTGATTTCACCCTCCTAAAACATCACTATTTAATGAAATTAAAAGAATTACCCCTATCTATCTACCAATCTTGTTATTTGGCCTTACAGCCAAAGCGAAGTCTGACCTGTATGGATAAAAAGTGTGTAGATGTGGTGGTATCTCTCACGACTATTCCTTCTAGGTTACACAGCATACATCTAGTGATTAGAAGCTTATTAAAGCAAACAGTAAGACCCACAAAAATAGTGCTTTGGGTGCATAAAGATTTAGAAAAAAAACTCCCCAATAAGCTCAACAAACTTCGCTCTGCTATTTTTGAAATACGGCCAACAGAAGGACATTCCTCCCATAGAAAATTAATTCATTCTTTAAAGGCATTCCCAGAATCACCAATTGTCACTTGTGACGACGACCTATTGTATCCAAAAGATTGGTTGGAAAAATTATCAGTACATGCCCAAAAACATCCCCATAAAATCATTGCCAATCAAACCCGTTATATTAAGATACCAAGAAAATGGCGCTGTAAAACCCTACAAGCAATGGACCTACCCTTCAACAGAAAAAGATCCTATGGCGATTATTGCTATTGGGGCTGGGGGCGTTTGGTATCCTGCTAAAGCTTTAAATAAACAAGTAAACGACACAGTACTTTTTATGGAATTGGCGCCTAGAGCAGACGATCTATGGTTTAAAGCCATGGCTATTTTAAATAAAACCCCCACCATTACTCCAACAAACAAAAGCCGTACACCCATTCCAATTATTGGTTCTCAACGCATTGCGCTTAAGAAGACAAATATTGGTGCAGACAAAAACAGGGTGCAATGGCAAGCATTGGTGAACTATTTTAACTTTAAAACACACTAATCCCAAACTTTATGAGTTTTCAAGAAGCTTTAAAAAAATCTGCAGAAATACTTAAACAGGGTGGTGTAATTTTATATCCTACAGATACAGTATGGGGTATTGGCTGTGATGCTAAAAATGAAGCAGCAGTAGAGAAAGTATTTGCACTCAAAAAAAGAGCCGACACCAAATCTATGTTGTGTTTGGTGGCTAATGTAGCCATGCTTGAAAGACACATAGCCCAAGTTCCTGAAGCTGCCTATGATATTATAGATTTGAGTGAGAAACCAACGACCATCATTTTTGATCAGCCAATTGGGGTTGCAAAAAATTTAATCGGGCCGGACAACAGTTTAGGCATTAGGGTCGCTAAGGACAAGTTTTGCAGTTATTTATCTCAAAATATAAAAGGCCCTTTGGTCTCTACATCGGCCAATTTGGCCGGACAACCTACCCCTAAAAATTTCCAAGAAATCAGTCAAGAGATTTTAAAAGGTGTAGACTATATAGTACCTTTGGAGCCTGAAATTCACAACAATACTCCCTCTACCATTATTAAGCTGTCTAACAGCGGTTTGGTCAAGGTGATTAGACCTTAAATATGACTCAAGAAAGGCATTTAGAAGCTTTAACGCATCCGATTTTTAACACATTGTCTGATTGTGCAGAAGCGTTAGGGTGTGAAGCCTATGTGATTGGTGGTTTTGTGAGAGACTATTTACTAGAAAGAGGGAGCCCTAAAGACATTGATGTAGTTGTTCTTGGAAGTGGAATTTCTTTGGCAAAAAAGCTCTCTGAAGCATTACCCAATTCTCCCGAAGTTACCGTATTTAAGAATTACGGCACTGCTATGCTTAAGTACCAAGACTTGGTACTTGAATTTGTTGGTGCAAGAAAAGAAAGCTATACCCACGACAGTAGAAATCCTGTAGTAGAAAATGGCAGCCTAGAAGATGATCAAAACAGAAGAGATTTTACAATAAATGCATTAGCCATTGGCCTTAATAAAGACAACTACGGGGTTCTCGTGGATCCTTTTAACGGTTTAGATGCGCTTAAAAACAAACGTATTGTTACCCCTCTTTCGCCAGGAATCACTTTTAGTGATGACCCTCTTAGAATGCTTAGAGCCATACGTTTTGCCAGTCAATTAAATTTCACAATTGACGCAGAAGCACTAGAGGCCATTACAGTTCAAAGGGATAGAATCTCAATTATTTCTAAAGAGAGAATTGTAGATGAAATTAATAAAATGATGTCCAGTCCTATGCCTATACTAGGATTTGAGCTCATGCACAAAACAGGTTTACTCCCTTTAATTTTACCTGAGCTCTCTGCTTTAGAAGGCATTGAAGAAGTAGAAGGTCAAAAGCATAAAGACAACTTCTGGCATACGCTGGAGGTAGTAGATAATATTTCAAAAAACACTGAAAATGTTTGGCTCAGGTGGGCTGCCCTTTTACACGATATTGGAAAAGCACCCACAAAGAGATTCGACAAAAAAATTGGATGGACCTTTCATGGTCACGAATTTATAGGATCAAAAATGGTCTATAAATTATTCAAACGCTTGCATATGCCTTTGAACGACAAAATGAAATACGTTCAGAAAATGGTGCTCATGAGTTCCAGACCCATAGTTTTGGCAGAAGATTTTGTGACAGATGCAGCTGTGAGAAGGCTGGTCTTTGATGCAGGAGAACATGTAGAAGACCTCATGACCCTTTGTGAAGCAGATATTACCACAAAGAATCCGTACAAAAAGAAAAAGTATAAAAACAATTTCAAAATAGTCCGTCAAAAAATTGAAGAGGTAGAAGCCAGAGACCATGTGCGTAATTTTCAACCACCGGTGAGTGGTGAAGAAATTATGAATACTTTTGGCTTAAAACCATCCAAAGAAATTGGCGTTATTAAAGAGGCTATTAAAGAAGCTATTTTAGAGGGAGAAATACCCAATGAATACGAGGCCGCTTATGAATTTATGCTAACCAAAGGAAAACAACTGGGACTCACGAAAAATACTTAAACTAACATGAAAAAATCTTTTCACCGTTTTGCCAAATGGAGTTTAATCTTAGTGTACTTAGTCATAGTTGCTGGCGCTTTGGTTAGAATGACTGGTAGTGGTATGGGTTGTCCAGACTGGCCTAAGTGTTTTGGATATTATATTCCTCCTACTGCTGCGGAAACCCTGCAATGGACTCCAGAAAGAGATTTTGAAAAAGGACAAGTCATTATTTACAATGAGGGACTTCTAGTGGCAAAACAAGACTTTAAGACAGGAGCTGCTATAGATTTAGAGGCTTGGGAAACTTATACCAAACACGATTATGCCGTATTTAATCCCTACCATACTTGGGTAGAGTTTTTAAATAGGCTTGTGGGTGCAATAGCAGGCTTGGCCACCCTAATATTGGCTTTCTTAAGCCTGCGTTATTGGAAAGAGAAAAAATTAATAAGCCTTTTGTCTTTTGGGGTGGTATTGGGGATGGGATTTCAAGCATGGTTGGGTGCGACTGTTGTCTATTCTGTACTAGCCCCAGTGAAGATAACCACTCATATGCTCATGGCATTGGCCATTGTAGCTGCGCTTATTTTAATCATTCAAAAAGCCAACCCGCGTATTGAGCGCACAAAATACATGGCTAACTTCCACAAAGCCATTTCATACTTACTATTCATATTCCTTTTGCAAATTGTCTTTGGCACCCAGGTAAGAGAATTTGTAGACCACCAATTAGATCTTGGTCTAACTAAAGACAATTGGCTTTTAAACCCCAGTATAATTTTTTACGTGCACCGTTCCTTCTCTATCCTTCCACTGGGAATTGCAGTGTATTTATTTTGGATTAATAAACGAAACGAACTTGGCTTTGCTTCAACAAAGCCTCTTTTAGCAGGAATGATCATAGCTGCCTTTAGTGGAATGGCTATGTACTATATTGACTTTCCTCTGGGGACACAACCCATTCATTTAGTGATTGCGGCCATACTATTTGGTCAAATTTTCTATATTTTTCTGCAAAGCAGAAAAGCCAAAAACAATATTTCAAAGACTAAATAACAATATAATATGGTGTATAAAATAAGGGTCATTTTAGACGCAAAAGAAGATATTTTCAGAGATTTGGCTATTGACAAAAAAGCTACTTTAGAAGATTTACACAACACTGTTAGCCAGTCTTTTGGTTTTGCAGGAAATGAAATGGCCAGTTTTTACACCTGTGACGAGGAATGGAACCAAGACCTTGAAATAGCCTTATTTGATCTTAGTGATGTGTCAGACGCTAAACTTATGTCGGATACTTTAGTAGAAGAAGTGATGGATGAAGCTTCCCCTAAACTAATTTACGTATACGACTTTTTTAATATGTGGACCTTTTTTGTGGAATTGGCAGACGTAACTGAAAAAGAATCAGGTCAAACCCTTCCTGAATTGCTTTTTAGTTTTGGAGAATTACCCGAAAATCCTCCAGAAAAAATCTTCGAGGCTAAAAAAGAAGACGCCATGGATTATGACGAAGAAGGATTTGACGACGAATTTAATGATGGCTACAATGGTGGAGACAATTACGATCATTTAGATTTTGACGAAAACTGGAATTAACCATCCAACTGACCTAATGATTAATAAAAGCATATTAAAAAACCTATGATCAACCTATATAATACTCAAATTGAAAGCCTTTCCATCCATAAAGTTGGTAATAAAAACAAAGCAGAATCTTTGTTCATATCTAAAGCGCCACACCACTTAAACGATGAAACCACAGGGCTTTTAAAAGAATATTTTTTTAAGCCTTTTAGAGAAAAGGAAGAAAGCTATTACAGGTTGTTCCATGAAGCAGATTTGAGTTTCAATCCCCTTTATGAGGCAGCTACTAAAATATTCAATGAACCACGTAACATACACGAATTATCTGGAGACATTGCCAAGCACCTCTATGACCAATCCAATCACCCTCATATTAAAAGCGGAGAATTGTACGTGACTTACCTCACAGGACTTCAATTAGACAATGTAAAAACAGATGCTATTGGAATCTTTAAAAGTGAACTAAAACAAGACTTTATTCAATTTGAAGAACAGACAGATCATCTTGAAATTTTAGTACAACAAGGCATAAACATTCACAAACTAGACAAAGGCTGTCTCATTTTTAATACAGATTCAGAGGAAGGCTATAAAGTGCTTTCTGTAGACAGTAATAGGTATGACACCAAATACTGGTTGGAGCAATTTCTTGGTGTTGCGGTACTAACAGACAATAATTTTTACACCAAAAACTACCTTAAGTTTTGTCAGAATTTTGCTAAGGATGTAGTACTCCCAGCAGAAGACAAACAACAAGAAGTACTTTTTATGAATAGGGCGGTCAATCATTTTGCTAAAAACAATGCATTTGAAGAGACCAACTTTATGAATGAAGTCATAGACAATCCGGCACTAATACCCGAATTTAAACACTATAAAGTAGAAAAAGGACCTAAATACAGCATTGAAGATGTCTCTTCTTTTGACATTGCCAACAAAGCCGTTTCTCAAGCACGAAAAAGCATTAAAAATGTGATACAATTAGATACCCATATTCAGATTAAGCTAGACTTTATTAATCCTGAATCTGCAGAAAAATTTGTAGAAAAAGGTTGGGATGAGGAAAAAGGGATGTTCTACTACCTAGTGTATTTTAACAAGGAACAAAAAGGGTCTTAAAATATTATTTTTTTACAACTTAATACGCTGCTCCAAGATCTGGCGCATGCTTACATTTTCATAATTTCGCTTCACAAAATGTAAGGCCAAATCTAATACAGTACCCATATTGGGGGCTTCCTTAAACGCTATATCTTGGGTGAGTGAAAAAATGGATTCTTTCAATAAACTTACATGCTCTGGAAGAGAAATGGTGTCCTGTTTCGCAATATTGAGTAGATCTGTGATTCTATCTTCAAAACTCATAAACCTTTTGGCTACTATAGAGCGCTCTTCTAGTTTGTACTGATCAATTGAATTGGCTTGAAGTTTTTCCTTTACCAATGCCACCATTTTATTGTTTTCCTTAAAAAATTGGGGCCTATATATCTTTAGGTTCCCTTCAAAAGATTGCTGGTCAAAATCTATAGCACGTATTTTATANACNACATGATCAAAATCATGGGTAGGGACAATCACATAGTTATATGACCTCATATCTCCCAAGAGTCTAATCATACACCGTTCATTAAATTTTACAAATTCTTTAGCCAATTGAGATTTCTCAGACTCTGTACAATCGGGAAGCATTTCCTTAATAAAAACATCTCCTGGAATACCTGCAATATGTTCCTCAATAAGGGTGTCCTTATAAACAAGAAAATTTAGATTGTACGGAGACAAAATATGTTCTAATTCTAATCCATAAACCCTAGAGGCATCTGTTTTTTTTACATAAAAATACGTGAAGTTGTCATTGAGAATATTCCTGACTTTAATTCTAAATGGTTTAGAATTACCAAAAGTACAATAGTCCACCGCGTCTACATTTAAGAAGGGAATAATGGTGTCTCCCCCATCTGAATGAAGTATGGAGTAAACCTGTTTTAGACTAAGATCAATCTCTTCCCTGTCATATTCAGAATAAAAAACCCTCACCCACAACGTGTCCTCATCATTGCTGTCGTAAACCACCACTGAGCCTTGAAAACGCAATAAATCCTCATAAAAAATTGGAATCCCAATATTTCTACTGTATTGCCTAAGGTAAGCATCTAACTGAGGAGAAACGGGAAAAGCAGGTTTCTTCTTAGACATCATCTTTTCTGACATGTAGTCGTAATTTAATTGTTCTTGTAACAAAATACGGATAAATTCGTCAAGTATAATAAGAACCTTTAAATAAAAAAAACCCTTGGAAACTATACTGACTGTTAACCAACTCACCAAATCCTATGGGAGTCTATTTGCTGTAAAAAAATTGAGCTTCTCCATAGAAAAGGGACATGTATATGGAATTCTAGGACCCAATGGCAGTGGTAAATCTACCACACTAGGAATGGTACTCAATGTGGTTAATCCTACACAGGGAAGCTTTCAATGGTTTGAAGGCACAATTAGTACCCATCAGGCATTAAAAAAAGTGGGTGCCATTATTGAAAGACCTAATTTTTATCCCTATATGACCGCTGTAGAAAACCTAAAGCTGGTCTCTAAAATTAAAGGGGTCTCTTCAGAAACTATTTCAGAGAAACTAGAATTGGTAGGTTTATTAGATCGAAAGGACTCTAAATTTCAGAGCTACTCTCTAGGAATGAAGCAGCGTTTGGCCATAGCGTCTGCCCTTCTCAACAATCCTGAAATTTTAATATTAGATGAACCTACCAATGGATTAGACCCTCAAGGGATTCATCAAATCAGGGAAATTATTAAAAAAATTGCTTCTCAGGGTACCACCATTTTATTGGCCTCTCACCTATTGGATGAAGTGGAAAAAGTCTGTACCCATGTGGTGGTTTTAAGAAAAGGAGAAAAGTTGTATGCAGGTCCCGTAACTGAAATGCAATCCAATCACGGCTATGTCTTATTAAATTCGGCCAAGGCCGATGCCTTAAAAGCACATCTTGAGGAAAGTGAAGATTTTGAAAAGATTTCTTTAGAAAATGGTCTAATAAAGGCTTACTTAACAAAGCCAATAGCAGCAGATAAATTAAACAAAAGACTCATGGAAGACGGCTTTCTATTAAGCCATTTGGCCATTCAAAAAGACAGTCTAGAAGCCCAATTTTTAGCACTCACCAATAACAAATATTCCCCATGAAAAGATTATTACAGATTGAACTTATTAAGCTTTGGAACAATAGGGCTAGTAAAACACTTATTTATGGGTATTTTATACTTTTAACTGGTATAGCGCTAATTGCGGCTATTAAGTTTGATATTGGTCCTATTAAATTTCATTTGGCAGAGCAAGGTATTTTTAACTTCCCCTACATTTGGCATTTTAACACCTTTGTTGCTGCCTTATTGAAAATATTTTTGGCTATTATTATTGTCTCCATGATGTCCAATGAATACACCTATAAGACCATAAAACAAAACCTTATAGACGGCTTGTCTAAAAAGGAGTTTATAGCCTCGAAATTCTTAACTGTGGTCTTATTCTCCATAGTTTCTACTGTATTTGTCGCGGTAATTTCTCTTATACTAGGAAGTATTTACTCTGATTATACGGAATGGGGCATTGTATTTACAGACCTGAGATTTCTAGTGGCCTATTTCATTAAACTCGTCGGATTCTTTTCGTTCTGTCTTTTTATAGGCATACTGGTAAAACGCTCTGCATTTGCACTAGGGTTTTTAATCCTTTGGCAAATGTTTGAAGGCTTTACCAGAGGTATGATTCGTTGGAAATTATTTGATGGAGAAACCACAGACGCCATTATGGGTTTCTTCCCTTTAAATGCCATGTTTAACGTGCTTAAAGAACCCTTTTCTAGGCTGAGCGCAGTGCAATCCGTTGCGAATCAAATTGGAGAGGAAATTGCACTAGATTACGGCACTTCTCTTTTAGACATGGGAATCGTTTTAGCTTGGACTGCTATTTTTATTTGGGGATCGTATCGCATTCTAAAGAAGAGAGATTTGTAGTATTTATAAGCGTGCTTTTGTACCTTTGGGCATGAAGTTTTCTTTGGAATCTCCCTTTAAACCTACTGGTGACCAACCACAAGCCATTGCACAAATTGTCAGTGGTATTCAAGCCAACACCCCTTCACAAACGTTGGTAGGTGTTACTGGCTCTGGAAAGACATTTACTGTTGCCAATGTGATCCAAGAAGTTCAAAAACCTACCTTAATACTTGCGCATAACAAGACACTCGCGGCACAGTTGTACTCTGAATTCAAGCAATTCTTTCCAAATAATGCGGTAGAGTATTTTGTTTCTTACTACGATTACTATCAGCCAGAGGCATATATTCCTACTTCTGGTACTTATATAGAAAAAGACCTGTCAATTAATGAAGATATTGAAAAGCTTAGGTTAAGTACTACTTCCTCTTTACTTTCTGGCAGGGAAGACGTGCTTGTAATTGCATCTGTTTCTTGTCTATACGGTATGGGAAACCCAGTAGAGTTTGAAAAAAATGTGGTTCGGATAGAACGAGATCAAATTATTTCTAGAACCGCATTTTTAAAACAATTGGTTCAAGCACTTTATGCAAGAACTACAGCAGACTTTGTCAATGGAAGTTTTAGGGTAAAAGGAGACGTTGTAGACGTGTTTCCAAGTTATACAGATCACGCGATCAGGGTCCATTTTTTCGGAGACGAAATTGAAGAAATAGAATCGTTTGACCCATTGCACAATAAAACCCTAGAAACGTTTGAGCAACTCAGGATTTTTCCTGCCAATATGTTTGTGAGCTCGCCTGATATACTTCAAAATGCCATTCACAGCATTCAAGAAGATATGGTGAAGCAAGTTAATTTTTTTAAAACAGAAGGAAAACACCTAGAAGCAAAACGCTTAGAAGAAAGAACCACTTTTGACTTGGAAATGATCCGTGAATTGGGCTATTGTTCTGGCATTGAAAATTACTCCAGGTATTTAGATGGAAGGGCGCCAGGAACTAGGCCTTTCTGTTTGTTGGATTACTTTCCAAAAGATTTTTTGATGGTGGTAGATGAGAGTCATGTAACTATCCCGCAAGTTCATGCCATGTTTGGTGGGGACCGCTCAAGAAAAGAAAACTTAGTGACCTATGGTTTTAGGCTTCCTGCCGCTATGGACAACAGGCCTTTAAAATTTGAGGAATTCGAAATACTCACCCCTCAGGCTCTTTATGTGAGCGCTACTCCTGCAGATTATGAATTAGAACAATCACAGGGCGTGGTCGTGGAACAAATTATTCGACCCACTGGACTATTAGATCCCGTAATTGAAGTACGTCCCTCTACCAACCAAATAGATGATTTAGTGGCCGAGATTCAAGATAGGGTCGCTATAGACGAGCGTACATTGGTGACCACGCTCACCAAAAGAATGGCGGAAGAATTGGCTAAATACCTGACTAAAATACAAGTGAGGTGCCGTTATATTCATTCAGATGTAGACACCCTAGAACGTGTAGAAATAATGCAGGACCTTAGAAAAGGTATTTTTGACGTACTCATTGGCGTAAATTTACTCAGAGAAGGTCTAGACCTACCTGAGGTTTCTTTGGTGGCCATTATAGATGCAGACAAGGAAGGTTTTTTAAGGAATGCCCGCTCCCTGACACAAACCGTTGGAAGAGCGGCTAGAAATGTGAATGGAAAAGCGATTATGTATGCAGATAAAACCACCAAGAGCATGCAGAAAACCATCGATGAAACTAACTACCGTAGGGAGAAACAGATTGCCTATAATACCGCACACAATACCGTGCCAAAAGCATTAAATAAAAGCCTAGACAACGTGCTTACAAAAAATTCAGTGTCTGCTTATCACTTTGAAAAAGCGAATCATAGGGCACAAGAGCCTGACCCAAACTACCTCACTCCAGAAGAAAGGGCAAAAATGATTGTAGCTAAAAGAAAAACCATGGAAAAAGCAGCCAAAAACCTAGATTTTTTGGAAGCAGCTAAACTAAGGGATGAAATAAAAGCACTGCAATTAGCAGGAGAAGCAAAATAATAAAAGAGATTTATTACTTTTATTAATTAGTGGGGTCCTGTTTTCCTGCTTGAATATTTTAATTGCAATCAAAACCATCAAGTCTATGAAAATCAAGCTGCTTTTATTGTCCTTAATAGCCTCTTCTTTTTGCATTGCCCAAGACATTTCAAAAAAAAAGATTGAAAAATGGACCGAAGATTACAGCGCGAAAGCAGTTGAAAACTTAAGTGATTTTTTATCCATTCCAAACAATGGACTAGACCCAATACAAATTCAAAACAACCTCAATTGGTCTAAAAGTACTTTTGAAGATTTGGGATTTACCGTTACAGAAATAATTTCACAAGGAATTCCTGTGCTTTTAGCAGAGAAAAAATTAGCGCCAAATTTACCCACAGTACTCTTCTACCTTCAGATAGACGGCCAACCGGTAGATTCCGCTCAGTGGGATCAAGAGAATCCTTATATAGCCGTCTTCAAAGAAAAAAATAAATTTGGGGCTTGGGAGCTGACTGATTTAAAAGAAAAAAAGTGGGACAAAGAGTCTTATATTTTTGCCAGATCTGCCTCTGATTCTAAAGGGCCTGCAATGTCCTTAATCAGTGCATTTCAGATACTAAATGAAAAAAGTATTGCCCTGAAATACAACATTAAAGTGCTACTAGACTTTCAAGAGGAAGTGGGGTCTCCAACCCTCCCAGAAATGGTTGTTAATAATAAAGATTTGTTACAGGCAGATTATTTATTTATTATGGATGGCGCAAGACACCTTTCCAATAAACCAACACTCACTTTTGGCGCCAGAGGTATTGCGACGGCAAAATGGCGGGTTTTTGGACCAAAAGTACCTTTACACAGTGGCCAATATGGGAATTATGCACCAAACCCTGTATTTGATGCTGCCAAAGTGATTGGTCAACTAAAAGATGCTTCTGGAAAAGTAACCTTAGAGGGGTTTTATGATGGTATAGACATCTCTAAAAAAGACCAAGCATTCTTGAATGCAATTGAAGAAAATGAAATAGCAACCAATAAAAGGCTGGGCATTTCTAAACGAGATGCTATTGGTGCGGGCTACCAGGAGGCACTTCAATATCCGAGTCTAAATATCAGAGGGATTAAAGCGGCATGGGTTGGAGCACAAGTGAGAACTATTATTCCCGCTGAGGTCATTGTAGAAATAGACATGAGACTCGTTCCTGAATCTGACGGTAAAACCCTGATGGAATCACTAAAAAAGCGCATTCAAGAGGAAGGTTATTTCCTAGTAGACAGTCTACCCACCGATCAACAAAGAGCCTTATACCCCAAACTAGCTAATTTTACTTATAAGCTTGGATCAAAACCTTTTAGGACACCAATGGATGGTCCTATAGCAGACCTATTATCTACATCCATGAAGAAAATTTTTGGAGATGAATTTATTCTCATGCGCACTACCGGAGGATCACAACCGATTGCGCCATTTATTAGCACCCTTAATATTCCTGCAGTATCCATTAGAATTCCCAATCCAGATAACAACATCCACAGTCCCAATGAAAATATTAAAATTGGGAACTATTTAGAAGGCATTATGACTTGTTTGTCTATTCTAAATACGGGTATAGAAGGGTCCTAATATATTACTTACCTTTGCAAAGTCTTTGAATCCTTATTTCAAAGGTCCATTTAAGATCAATTTTATGACTAATAATGATATTTTAAAAAAATTACGTGTAGCGCTCATGCTCAGAGACACAGATATTGAAGCCATCATGAGTTTGGTAGATTTCAAAATAAGTACCAGCGAATTAGGCGCTTTTTTTAGAACTGAAGACCACCCTAAGTATATGGAATGTGGTGACCAGATATTGAGAAATTTTTTGAATGGTTTAATTATATACACAAGAGGAACCAAGGAAGCGCCTAAAAAACCTGCAGACGCATTAATACACAAACCTGTTATGGCCAAAGCCAAAACGGCCAATGCAACAACGCAACAAAAAATAGATAACGTTTCTTTAAAAAACACCCCTCCTAAGAATAGATTGGACCAAACAACCTACAAGAAAAAAGCAAGCTTTAAGGACGGGCCAAAAAAACCATTCAAAAAAGGGCCAAAAAGCCCACCAGATTTGAGTTTTGTGGCCTATAAAAACAAAAAAAAATCCTGAGTCAAGACTCAGGATTTTTTTTTTAATAAGATAGGATTAGTTATAAGGCCAATACTTCTTTTACTTTATCTGCGGCCTCTTGGAATTGAACAGCAGATTTAACTGCCAATCCAGAGTTGTCTAAAATCTCTTTGGCCAATTCAGCATTAGTCCCTTGCAAACGAACAATGATAGGCACTTTTATAGCGTCTCCCATATTCTTATAAGCGTCTACAACACCTTGTGCTACCCTGTCGCAACGAACAATACCACCAAAGATGTTAATTAAGATTGCTTTCACATTAGGGTCTTTTAGGATAATTCTGAAAGCCTCTTCTACACGTTTTGCGTCTGCAGTACCTCCAACATCTAAAAAGTTAGCTGGTTCTCCACCGGCCATTTTAATGAGATCCATCGTAGCCATAGCCAAACCAGCTCCGTTTACCATACAACCCACATTACCATCTAAATCTACATAGTTTAATCCAACAGCGTTGGCTTCTACTTCAATAGCGTTTTCCTCTCTAAGGTCTCTCATATCTGCATATACCTTTCTTCTGTATAAGGCATTGTCATCTATAGAAACTTTAGCATCTACCGCCAATATTTTATCATCAGATGTTTTTAAAACTGGGTTTATTTCAAACAAACTAGCATCTGACTCCTCGTAAGCTTTGTATAAAGACATTACAAATTTTGTCATTTCTTTGAATGCAGTTCCTGAAAGACCTAAATTAAACGCGATTTTTCTTGCTTGGAATGGCATAATACCCACCGCAGGACTTATCGTTTCTGTGAAAATTAAATGAGGGGTATGCTCCGCAACCTCTTCAATATCCATTCCACCTTCTGTAGAATACATGATCATATTTCTACCAGAAGCCCTGTCTAACAAAACAGACATATAAAATTCAGACGTCTCACTCTCTCCAGGATAGTAAACATCTTCAGCTACCAAAACTTGGTGCACTCTTTTACCAGCTGCAGAAGTTTGAGGCGTAACCAAATCCATTCCAATAATTGCATCAGAAATGGAGGCTACCTCTTCTAAATTTTTGGCCAATTTAACACCCCCACCTTTTCCACGTCCACCTGCGTGCACCTGTGCTTTAATTACAAACCAACTGGTACCAGTTTCTTCTGTAAGTTGCTTGGCAGCTGCTACTGCTTCTTCTGGGTTTTGTGCCACCATCCCACGTTGGATGCGAACGCCAAAACTGGCTAAAATCTCTTTTCCTTGATATTCGTGAAGGTTCATAGTGTTCTATTAAAATTCGTCCACAAAAATAGCAAACAACCACCAAAGCGCCTAATAATTGGTGCACCAGAATGAAATAAATTGAAGAATCTTTTTTTTCAGTTTGTTGTAAATATAACATTATGTTTTAAAATGCTTTTTTTGCTGGTTAAATATTGCGCATATTATGCCTTATTGCTACATTTGGTTAAAATANTCNGTATGACCCAAGAAGATTTATTAGGTGTAGCAAAAGAATTTGGCGCTCCAGTATATGTTTATGATGCAGAAAAAATTAAAAGTCAATACAANAGATTGACTANTGCATTCAGTGGGGTTTCAAAACTAAAACTTAATTATGCTGCAAAGGCACTGTCTAATATTAGCATTTTAAGACTTATGAATAGTTTGGGTAGTGGCTTAGACACGGTCTCTATTCAAGAAGTGCAATTGGGCTTAAAAGCAGGATTTAAACCTTCTGATATTATTTTCACCCCTAACGGAGTCTCACTAGAAGAATTAGAAACTGCAGCTGGGCTTGGGGTTAGAATTAACATAGACAACCTTTCACTTTTGGAGCAGTTTGGAAGCAAACATCCAGAGATCCCTGTATGTATTCGAATTAATCCACATGTAATGGCTGGAGGCAATGCCAATATTTCAGTAGGACATAT
>JGI26082J51739_10001294_pt1 | contig 15724 bp, 18 predicted proteins | sample SaaInl5LU_22_DNA_FD_51739 | JGI IMG/M metagenome (IMG submission 51739)
ATAAGACCTCTGCTCGTCTTTCATTACAGCGGCGACATCCCCGTTTTCTCCCCATCGTCCATTTACAGCGGGCACCAACAACTCCAAAACCGCGATCTCAATGACGTCATCTTTGTCGAAACGCCGGCGATTATAAATTCCCCAGATACCGACCGCTTCACTCGATTGAAAGCGCTTGGTCATGATGCCGTACTGCTTCTCGATCACTGGCAACAAGCGCTACATACTCAAACACCGTTTGCCTGGGGTGACACCGGATTGCTGTCGCGACTACCCAATGGCGAGGTCACACGCGAGCTGATTCCGGTCGAATTTGCTGGCGACAAAGTCCGCAGGTTAAGGCTACCCTAGCCACTTTCGGTAGANGCTTAGGGTGGAGGCATTNGGTGGAGACGACTGCTGGGCGCCGCGCCGAGCGCAAAGCGCAAGCGTTTTTAGAGTTACAGGGCTTAGTGACGGTAACCAATAATTATCATTGTGCTATGGGTGAGATAGACATCATCATGCTTCACAACAACACCCTGGTGTTTGTTGAAGTAAGGCTACGACGACCAAGTCGGTTTGGCGGCGCAGAACACAGTATTACCCAGGCAAAACAACAAAAGATCAGACGCACCGCAGAACATTTTCGAAAAAAATACCCAAATTTTGCCTCACAGCCCTGCCGTTTTGATATTGTCGCTTTCAACGATAAAGATCCGGAATCGACAAAACCCAACTGGCTGTCACAGGCCTTTTAAATGCGATAACTTGCGGCAATTTGGATGATCAACATGCATTACGACACCACTGCTCATCATTTTCAGCTACTCATAGAGCAGCTCAGCCTATCGGTCGACGCTATCGCCGATATCGCAGGCGTTGCCGCCGACCAAATCGTGCAAACCTTCGTCAACGAGCAAAAGCTCCTGTGTTGCGGTATTGGTATTGATGGTCCCAGCGCCGGACTCATGGCCGCTTTACTGCACAAGGGGATGAGCCGTGAACGTCCATCGCTGCCCGCAATAGAGCTGACAACAGCGACTAGCGAGCCTCAAGAAGGCGCCTCTCACTGGCTGTGCGAGCAACTCGGCGCCCTCGGACAACCGGGCGATATGGCCGTGATATTTGCCTCTGAACTCGAACAAGCCAGTCTTGAAAAAATCCAACAAGCCCTTACCAAAAGGCAGTGCACAGCCGTGTGGATTGGCGCACAGGGCCCAGGCCCAAGCTTAACGTTCCCCGGCGCTGAACCACTCACCAACTTATCTCTTTGCCAAACCAGTGCGATTTGTTTGGCAGAATTAATTGATGTCGCAATGTTCGGCCCAATGGAGGCTACACCCTTATGAAACTCTACTCACGACTACTCGCTGCAAGTCTTTTCAGTCTGTTAACGGGATGCGGCTCGATTATGGCCACCTTCGAGGCCGATGCCATTGAGGATGACCCCGGCGAGCGCACCGTTGCACAAAAAGTGCTCGACGAGAGCATTGAAACCAAAGCCGTGGTCAATATTCGAGCGGCTCGCGATGCCTTCGATGATGCCAAGTTTACTGTGGTGGCCTACAACGGCTACGTTTTAATCTGCGGGCAAGTGCCTACCAAGGATATGATTGGCGAGGCGGCCGATATCGTGCGCGAGATCGAAGGCGTGCGCCGAATCTACAACGAGCTGACCGACAGCCCCAACTCGACAACAGAGGCTGACGCCACTGATGCATGGCTCACCACCAAAGTTAAAACTGCATTGCTCACCCACTCAGACACACCGTCACTACGGGTGAAAGTCGTTACTGAAAATAGCATTGTGTACTTAATGGGACTGCTAACACCTGAAGAGGCCCAGCGCGTTAAGGAAGTTGCCGCTGAAGTGAGTGACGTGAAAAAGATCGTCGGCTTATTTGAGCTGATCTGATAATTAAGAGCACGCGGGCGCTAAGCGCAGGCCAGCGTGAATCTTTACGTCACCGGTTTATTTCACCACTTTAAGCGAGGGTCTAATACGCTCAGGAGGCTCAGGGCTATGGGGTGGCTGCGGCTCGGGCTCCGCGTCGAATATCATGCCTTGACCGTTTTCACGGGCATAAATACCCATGACTGACGCAATCGGCACAAAAATATCGATAGGCTGACCGCCAAAGCGACCGTTGAAAGTGATCGAATGATTGCCCATCTGCAGGCTAACCACGGCGGTAGGTGAAATATTTAAAACAATTTGACCATCACTGACATAGGCCGTCGGCACCACAACATCGGCACCATTGGCATCTACTAAAAGATGAGGCGTGCAGTCGTTATCAACGATCCACTCGTAGATTGCGCGGACGATGTATGGACGGCTAGGAGTCACGGCGTCGCCTCTACCCTAGGGGCGCATCTCACGCTCTTGGATAGACAGACTCTCCATGAACGCCTCACGCCTAAAGAGACTGTCCATATAATCCAGTAAAGGCTTTGCCTGCTTGCTTGGGCGAATATCAACGCCAAGCGATGGCAAGCGCCACAAGATAGGAGCAATGCAGCAGTCTACCAACGTGAACTCCTCACTCATGAAGAAAGGCTTTTCGTTGAAGATGGGGGCAATCGCCATGAGACTTTCACGTAATTCTTTCGCCGACTTTTTGACAACGTTATCCGACCGCGAGTTTTGGATCGCATCGACCAATGAACACCAATCTCGCTCAATGCGATACATCAGTTGGCGGCTCTCAGCACGAGCAACAGGATACACAGGCAACAACGGTGGATGCGGGAATCGCTCATCCAAGTATTCCATCATTACTTTACTCTCATAGAGAGCTAGATCGCGGTCGACCAGTGTGGGCATCGTATTGTAAGGATTGAAGTCTGCGAGCTCATTAGGCGCAATACCATTCTCTGACTCGATCAGATCGACAGTGACGCCTTTCTCGGCGAGAACAATACGCACACGGTGACTGTAGTGGCTGCAACTGTCTGAGAAGAGGGTCATTGATGACCGCTTGGACACAACCGCAGAGTTGTCGTCAGATTTCATTCGGTTTCTCCGGGTGCCCAAAGGCAACAAAATCGAGGCGCGTCATCGCGCCCCGCGTAAAACATTGATCAGTCAACATCTTTCCAGTATTCACGGCTCAAGAGCCAGGCAAATATAAAGAAGATGGCAAGGAATAGCATGACATACATACCAATCCGCTGGCGCTCTAATTTGATAGGCTCGGAGGTGTAGGCGAGAAAATTCACCACGTCGTAAATGGCCGCGTCATAGTCAGCAGGCGCCATCATACCAGCGGTGGCAATTTCAAGACGACCGCAGGGCGCGTTCATATCACCGGCAGCCATCGACTCACCCTGGTCCGTGCCAGCATCTTGAGCACACACAGGCATTCCCTGAAGTTCCATAAGTACATGGGGCATGCCCACCTCAGGATATACCTTATTATTCACGCCGTAAGGGCGGCTGTCGTCTTGGTAGAACGTACGCAGGTAGGTGTACAACCACTCGGGCTGACGAGCGCGAGAAATGAGCGTCAAATCCGGTGGCGTAGCGCCAAACCAAGTTTTCGCATTGGCTTTGTCCATGGAGTTATCCATGAGCGCGCCAATTTTCATGCCGGGGTCAAACATGAGGTTCGCTTTGTAAAGATCCTCGGGCACTTCCAAATCCCGTGCTACTCGGTTGTAACGCGAGTACTGGAGTGAGTGACAGCCCATGCAGTAGTTCATGTACAGCGCGGCACCGCGCTGCAAGGACGGCTTATCGGCGGGGTCGGCTGTAAACTCATCGCACGGAATAGTGCCACAGTCGAATGCCGACTCAGCGCCCACGGCTTTAAGTGGCAGTACCGTCAACAGACCAATAATGACCAACGTACCCACGCTCTGCCACCACTTCAGACCACCGTCCATAGTGACGCGCTCTGGCACTGGCTTGTTCTTGTCCATCTTCGACCAAATTGGCATTGCCAAGAAGAACATGAAGTAGAAGATAGAACAGATTTGTGCAAGGAAAGTCCGCTCAGGCGTCGGGCTCTTGACACCCAACACACCCAGGATCAAGAAGCTGGCAAAAAACAGCATCAGCATGACCCGGTTGATCATTCCTCGGTAGCGCCATGATTTCACTTCACAGCGATCAAGCCATGGTAGCGCAAAGGGAATCGCCACTGATGCCGCAAAGAATACGAAGCCCCAGAACTTATCGGGTACCGCACGAAGCACTGAATAAAACGGCGTAAANTACCAAACCGGTGCGATATGCGCAGGNGTCTTGAGTGCGTTGGCTTCCTCGAAGTTAGCAAANTCTAAGAAGTAACCCGACATCTCAGGCGCAAAGAAGATCACACCACAAAAGAAGAATAAAAATACTGCGATACCTTGAATATCGTGTACCGAGTAGTAAGGGTGGAACCTAATGCCGTCGAGGGGTATGCCGTTCTCGTCTTTCTTCTTCTTGATCTCTACGCCATCGGGGTTGTTTGAACCCACTTCATGGAGAGCCAGAATGTGCAACACAACAAGCGCCAACAGTACGATGGGCAGCGCGACCACGTGCAGCGCAAAGAATCGGTTCAAGGTAATACCGGAGATCAGATAATCACCACGGATCCACGTGACGATGTCTTCACCCACCACGGGGATTGCTCCAAACAACGAAATAATCACCTGGGCGCCCCAGTAGGACATTTGTCCCCAGGGAAGTACGTAGCCTACGAACGCTTCGGCCATCAGGACAACGAAGATCAGCATGCCGAAAATCCAGATCAACTCTCGGGGCTTTTTGTAGGATCCGTACAGCAGCGCGCGCGTCATGTGCAGGTAGACGACGACGAAGAAGGCCGAGGCACCCGTAGAGTGCATGTAGCGAAGCAACCAGCCGTAATCGACATCACGCATGATGTATTCGACGGAGGCGAAGGCCTCTTCCGCTGAAGGCGTGTAGTTCATGGTGAGCCAGATACCCGTCAGTAGCTGGTTAACCAGCACCAACAGAGAGAACACACCGAAGAAATACCACATGTTGAAATTCTTGGGCGCGTAGTACTTGCCCATGTGGGTGTCCCACGCTCGAGTAACGGGCAGACGAGCGTCAAGCCAACCTACAAGTCCGGTCAATGCCTTTTCCATTACACAGCCTCCGCGTCAACGCCGACGACGAGTACGTTGTCGCCTTCAAAAGTATAGGGGGGTACGATCAGGTTCGCAGATGCTGGCACGCCTTTGTAAACGCGTCCTGCTAGATCGAACTTGGAACCGTGACAGGGGCAGAAAAATCCGCCGAGCCATTCATCACCACCCATGTCAGTCGCACCGACCTCTGGGCGGAACTTTGGTGCGCAGCCTAGGTGCGTGCAAAGTCCGACAACAACAAGAAGTTCGGGCTTTAACGAGCGACCCTCACCCTGAATGTAATCAGGCTGGTCTGAAATCTCTGACATAGGGTCTTTCAGCTGATCATCTAATTTCGGCAAATCGGCGGTCTGAGATTCACTGCGATGAAGGACGTAGACCGGCTTACCGCGCCATTCAACAACAATCATCTGGCCAGGTTCTAGCTTACCAATATCGGCTTTGACAGGTGCGCCAGCCGCCTTGGCTTTCTCGGAAGGATTCCAAGAGCCTATGAACGGCGTTGCGACACCAACAACGCCTGCGACGCCAACAGCAGAAGTTGCGGCGGTCAGGAATCGACGGCGCGTTTGGCTAGCTGCAAGCTCGCTGGCCTGAGCATCAGTAGAAGAGTTGCTTTCGCTCATCTAAGTGGTCTCCGGATGAGTGGGAAAAACCTTGTCGACCGTTTAGAACGCTCTCGAAGGGCAATGGCTCTGGGCTGCCACGTAGACAACCCGCAAAAATTTCGAGGTGAATAATAATGGTCTGGGCCCTAAGCGGCAACCCAAACCCGGCAACCCTGCGACAAAACCTTAATTTTGTCGCTTAAAATTTTGGCAAAAACGGAACACGCTGCCAAAGGGTCAACAACTACTGCCGTGAGCGCTAAAAAAAAGCCGGCAACAGGCCGGCTTCTTCACATCCAGCGTTGTGATTAACGCTTCGAGAACTGAGGACGACGACGCGCTTTACGCAGGCCGACTTTCTTACGCTCAACTTCACGTGCATCACGTGTAACAAATCCTGCGGCCCGCAGTGCTGGACGTAATGACTCATCGTAGTCCATCAAGGCACGCGTCAAACCGTGACGAATCGCGCCCGCCTGACCAAAGCTGCCACCACCGGCAACTGTGATGTTGGCATCAAACTTGTCGTTCATCTCGGCCAACTCGAGGGGCTGACGAACGATCATGCGCGCGACTTCGCGNCCAAAGTACTCGTCAAGAGCACGGCCATTCACNGTAATTGCACCGCTACCACTCTTCAAAAAAACGCGTGCTGTAGAAGTCTTACGACGACCGGTACCGTAATATTGTGCTGTAGCCATCTTAATCTCCTCAGATGCTCAGTGACTGCGGCTGTTGCGCAGTGTGCGGATGCTCAGGACCCACGTAAACTTTAAGCTTCTTGAACATCGCTCGACCCAGTGGGTTGCGAGGCAGCATGCCCTTCACTGCACGCTGAAGAATACGCTCTGGCGCGCGCTCTAACAACTTTTCAAAGCTATATGACTTCAAACCACCGGGGTAACCCGTGTGGTGGTGATACATTTTATCGGTCTGCTTCTTACCGGTAACCCGGATTTTTTCGCAGTTAACGACCACAATGTAGTCACCCATATCCATGTGGGGCGTGTATTCGGGCTTGTGCTTGCCGCGGAGACGNTGTGCGATCTCGGCAGATAAGCGACCCAATGTCTTGTTGTCGGCGTCGACGACGAACCAGTCGTGGTGAACGTCGCCAGCTTTGGCGCTAAAGGTTTTCATAGTTCAATAGCCTGTATAGGGGCCGGATTAAAAGGAGCGCGGATGTTACTGGAAGGAATCCGCAGTTTCAACACCGAATTTTCACCGATCACGGCCGATGCTCTCTCGCTAAATACTCAGTCGATTGCATTTCCTGCAAGCGCGACAGGGTTCTCTCAAACTCAAACGCAAGGCGATTCCCCCTGTAAAGCCGCTCTGCAGGGGCTTCTGCGGTCACTATGAGCTTCACGGAGCGGTCGTAGAACTCATCAACAAGGTTAATAAAACGGCGTGCCGCATCCTCCGATGAGCCATCCATAACGGGAATATTTTGTAACAAAATAGTATGAAAAACTCGACCCAACTCGATGAAATCGCTCGCGCTGCGAGGTTTCTGACACAATTCTTCAAAATCTAGCCAGGCAATGCCCTCAACGGTCTTATGCAAAATAACGGGCCGATGGTTAATTTCAATCGTCGCCCCCTCTGCCTCCATGCCATTGGCCAACGCCGTGAAGGCACTACTGAGCGCTTGATCGGCCTCAGCATCGAGGGGGCAATGAAATAATTCAGCTTGCTCTAGAGTGCGCAACCGGTAATCCACCCCAGAGTCAACATTGACGATCTCTGTGAATTGCTCAACGAGGGCAATCGCAGGTAAAAATCGGCCGCGCTGTAGCCCGCCTTTATACAAGTTCTTAGGCTCGATATTTGACGTCGCCACAAGGGTGACTCCTCGTGCAAATAACGCCTCCATTAAGCTTCCGAGCAGCATGGCGTCAGCAATATCGCTCACAAAAAACTCATCAAAACAAACGACTCGCGCCTCCGCTGCCAGTCGATCGGCAACAATGTCTAAGGGGTTTTTTTCCCCCGTCAACTGGGTCAGCTCATCGTGGACTCTTTGCATGAAACGATGAAAATGGACTCTTAACTTGCGCGTGATGGGCAAACTCTCGAAAAAAGTATCCACCAGGTACGTCTTACCACGACCGACACCACCCCAAAAATAAAGCCCTCGCTCCGGCACCACTTTGGCACCTAACAAACGCTTGAGACGTGCGCCCCTGCTCGCCTCTCGCGCTTCTCGTGCGATGAGTCGATCATGGAGATCCTGTAACAGAGCGACGGCATGCGCTTGTGCCGTATCGGCAACAAAGTCAGGGCGCTCTAAGTCATTGTGGTATCTCTCAAGCGGCGTCAGTGTGGAACTACTGTTCACGGCGGTCTCCTTGGACAAGGCCGCAGACTGTAGCGATACTGCCAGCATTGCGCAAATGGATCGCGAACAAACGGTAAACGGCTTGGTAGAACTGAGTGCGGAGGGTTACAATCAACGTTCTTTGGCGCTAATCACATGGAGTGACAAACATGCCTTCAGCCCTCGTTTTGGTTGCCGTAGCCCTTATTGCATTGGCGGCGGGCCTCGCTCTTGGCTGGACCCTTGCGGGCCGTAAACGCAGTAAACGCGACGTGATCATTGATTTGGAGACGCGCTTAGAACGCGCCCTCGAGAGTCGCGCAGACTATGAAGCTGACGTCGCCGAGCACTTTGCGGAAACTGCACAGCTGCTGCACAAACTCACCAATGACTACCGCGCTGTTTATAGTCACTTAGCATCGGGCGCGGACAAGCTGTGCGACGGCGAAGTGACTATTTCACCAGCGGCACTTGAAAATGTCACCGAGGCAGCAGACATTCCAGCGCAGCTGGTCGATGTCATGCAGCCGTTAGACTACGCCCCGCGAAAAACACCGGATGAGCAAGGGCAATTGTCGGAGACGTTCGGCCTCGAAAAAACCCATGAGGACTCACTTGTGCTCGGGGAGACCAAGAAGGCAGGATAATCGCGCGACGTGAGCCGCCGAGTCTTACACTCTGGCCTAACAATGCGTTGATAACCGTCTGGATTTAAGCAGGATTATCGATATCGATAAACTGATGCTCAATGCCCAAATGCTGAGCGAGCCACTCACCCACGGACCTCACACCAAAACGTTCTGTGGCGTGGTGCCCTGCGGCAATAAAGCCTATTCCTCGCTCGCGTGCGCTGTGAATGGTTTGTTCGGACACCTCGCCTGTCACGAATAAATCAGCGCCGAGATCTGCCGCCATATCTATGTAGCCCTGCCCACCGCCGGTACACCAAGCAATAGTTTGCACCGTTTTTTCACCCTCAGACAACACAATCCGACCTAGCACCTCACCCAACTGATGAGCGATATCAGCCTGATTACGGGGCTGATCGAGCGTCCCCATAAATAGGGGCAGGCTCGGGTTTAAAGCATCTACCGTGGCAAAGGTCTCGATACCCATAGCCCGCCCTAGTCCAGCGTTATTACCCAGCTCAGGATGGCTATCGAGAGGCAGGTGATAAGCATAAAGATTGAGATCGGCCCGAATTAAGGTGCGAATACGCCGTCCCTTCATACCGACGATACTGGGCGCTTCAGACTTCCAAAAGTATCCATGATGAACCAAGATGGCGTCGGCTTTTTCCGCCACTGCAGCGTCGAGCAGCGCTTGGCAGGCTGTAACGCCTGTCACTAGCCGATGAATGACGTCACAACCTTCAACCTGCAAACCATTGGGGCAGTAGTCCTGAAAGCGGCTGGGTTCTAATAATTCATTCAGTGTAGCGAGCAACTGTTCACGAGATACTGGCATGGTGGTCTCCTCAAAAAAACAACATCCAATGTTGTCGTTATAAACTCTGCAATCTGTTTTACAATGCCGCAAAAGGAGCATTGTTTTGAAGTATTATTTGACAACACTCGTCTGGCCCGTGCTTGTTGGCGTTTTAGCCGCCGTGCTCATTCTGGACCGCTGGATACTGCACGAGCCGCTGTTACAAAGTCGTCACAGCAGTGTCACCAGTTACAGCGATGCCGTAGCGCGCGGGACACCCTCAGTTGTCAATATATATACCGCTAAACTTGTACCCGAGCGTCGCTCCCTGCGCTTAAACGATCCCCTACTCCGGCGTTTTCTGGGCACCACCGCCGGCAGTCAACGCCTTGAGCGATCCCTTGGCTCAGGCGTTATTATGTCGGAACAGGGCCATATCATCACCAACAATCACGTGATCGCGGATGCAGACGCCATTCAGGTTCTCCTCCACGATGGTCGGTCAACTAATGCAATGGTCATCGGCTCAGATCCCGACACCGATCTTGCTGTTCTTAAAATTGATCTGCCTGACTTAACGCCCGCGACACCGGCTAACTCAGATAAAATTCGCGTGGGTGACGTTGTACTCGCAATCGGCAACCCGTTTGGATTTGGTCATTCTGTCACGCAAGGCATCGTCTCTGGGCTTGGACGCTACGGTTTACAGCTGAGCGCCTACGAAAACTATATTCAGACTGATGCCAGCATTCACTTGGGCAATTCTGGCGGCGCGTTGATTGATTCCCAAGGACGTCTCGTGGGTATTAACACTCTGATCTACACGGCGGGCACTGAAAATACGTCGAACAATGCCATCGGCATCAATCTCGCCACCCCCTCTAACTTGGCTACCTTTGTCATGGAAGACATTATAAATTTTGGCTCGGTGGTTCGCGGCTGGCTTGGCGTGAGTGTTGAGCTACTCGTGAATCGAGATGAACAGGGACTCCCCAAACAGCGGTTGGTCATTACAGGGCTAGCCGAAAATGGTCCCGCCGCTCGCGCGGGAATGCGCGTCGGGGACATCATTGCGTCCATGGATGGCGAGGTCGTGAGCGATGGGCGAGTCGCAATGCACTACATTGCGCGCTTACGGCCCGGTGAAGTCATGAACGTCACCGTCGAGCGCGATAGTCAGAGCATCAATTTACAAGCGATTGTTGGTAGTCGCTCGCCAACCGGCGTTTAATCCGGCTTCATACGTAGTTCAGCGCTGCGCGCATGCGCCGTCAGCGACTCGCCACGCGCGAGTGGGGAGGCAATCCGCCCAAGGGCATCTGCGCCTTGAGGCGAGCAGTGAATCACCGAGCTGCGCTTCTGAAAGTCGTACACGCCTAGCGGCGAGGAAAAGCGCGCCGTGCCCGAGGTCGGCAACACGTGATTCGGGCCCGCACAATAATCACCGACCGACTCACACGAATGCGCACCCACAAATATGGCGCCAGCGACAGTGATCTTTTCGACCCACTGATCAGCGTCGTCCATCGCGAGCTCCAAGTGCTCAGGGCCAATCAAATTACTGAGCTCAATCGCTGCAATCATATCGGGCACCTGAATCAATGCACCTCGGTTACGCAATGACGCACGAATAATATCTGCACGCTCCATGGTGGGTAACGCCCGCTCAATCGCTTCTTCAACCGCGTCGAGATACTGCTCACTGGGTGAAATCAAAATAGCCTGCGCTTGCTCGTCGTGCTCAGCCTGCGAAAATAAATCCATCGCGACCCAATGAGGATCGACGGACCCATCCGCCAGGATTAGGATTTCCGACGGGCCCGCTACCATATCAATACCAACAGTACCGAATACTTGGCGCTTTGCCTCGGCTACAAACCGGTTGCCGGGGCCCACAATCTTGTCGACGCGGGGAATAGTCTCAGTACCATAAGCAAGCGCGGCTACTGCCTGAGCGCCCCCAACAGTAAATACACGATCAACCCCTGCAATAGACGCCGCAGCCAATACCATTGGGTTGAGTTCCCCATCGGGCGCAGGCACCACCATCACCACTTCACCGACACCGGCTACTTTGGCTGGGATGGCATTCATCAATACCGATGACGGGTAACTCGCTTTGCCACCGGGCACGTAAATGCCCACGCGCGCCATTGCACTGACACGTTGCCCCAGTCGATTACCGAACGGGTCTTCGAAGCTCCAGTCCTCGGCGACTTGATGCAGATGGTAGTCTCTAATGCGCGTAGCAGCGTGCTCTAGTGCTTCTCGGGTCGCCCGATTGAGCAGCGGTAATGCTGCCTCCATGGCCTGCGGGCTCACCGTGAGCTCATCCATCCCGGTCGCAGCATGGCGATCAAACTGTCGCGTAAACTCAACAACAGCCTCATCGCCGCGCTTTCGTACCGCGTCAAGAATGTCAAAAACCGTTCGTGTGAGCTCCGGATCTCGCTCCTCATGCCGTTCGGTCAACGCCGAGAATGCATCGGAAAATCCTCGCGCACTAAAACTCAAACGCTGAATAATGGCAGTCATAATGCCGCCTCTTTTCGAGCGACGGCATCACCGAGCTGAGTAATAAGTGACTCAATCATAAGGTGCCTAGTTCGCATCGCCGCTTTATTCACAACAAGCCGAGAGCTGATATCGGCGATATGCGCGAGAGGCACCATGCCGTTGGCTTTCAGCGTATTGCCCGTATCAACAATATCAACAATTTCATCAGCAAGATCCATCAAAGGTGCCAACTCCATTGCGCCATATAGCTTGATAATATCTGCCTGAATGCCCTGAGCCGCGTAATATTGGCGTGCCACATTAACGAACTTGCTTGCCACGCGCAGCCGAGCGCCAGATTTAGGGGCGCCGGGGAACCCTGCCGTCATTAGACGACAGCGCGCAATAGCAAGATCGAGCGGTTCGTAGAGCCCATCCGCACCGGACTCTAAAAGCACGTCCTTACCCACGACGCCGACATCGGCTGCCCCGTGGCGTACATAGGTTGGCACATCGGAACCCCGCAATATAACCAGCTGGACGCCGTCGACTGTGGTGTCGAACAGTAACTTGCGACTCGTAAAAATATCATCAAGAGGCTCAATGCCCGCCTCAGCGAAAAGGGGCAATGTCTCTTTAAGAATGCGGCCCTTCGTAAGGGCAATGGTCAACGACCGAGTCATGTAATATCTCCAGCGACCACTTAGCCCGGCTGTCGCCGTATGTCGGCGCCCAGGGATTGTAATTTCTCTTCAATACACTCATAACCGCGATCGATGTGGTAGATCCGATCGACGATGGTTTCGCCACTGGCCACTAAGCCTGCAATCACGAGGCTTGCCGAAGCCCGCAAATCGGACGCCATAACCGGCGCACCTTTTAACGATTTCTGTCCTGTGACGATGGCGGTATTACCCTCTATCTGAATGGCTGCGCCCATGCGATTAAGCTCATGGGTTTGGATAAGACGATTCTCGAAAACCGTTTCAGTCACCCGGCCAACGCCTTCAGCGATAGTGTTAAGCGCGGTAAACTGCGCCTGCATATCGGTTGGAAAACCCGGATAAGGTGCGGTAGTGATACTGACAGCTTTGGGGCACCTGCCACCCATGTCGAGCTCTATCCAATTTTTACCAACNGTAATATCGGCTCCAGCCTCGCGCAGCTTATCCAGCACGACGTCAAGGTGCTCTGGCAACGCCTCATCGAGCCTGATCTTACCGCCCGTTGCCGCCACGGCAACGAGGTAGGTACCTGCCTCAATACGATCAGGCATAACCGAATACTCACAGCCGTGCAGCCGCTCAACACCCTCAATAGTCACTACGGACTGGCCAGCACCTGAAATCTTTGCGCCCATGGCATTTAAACAGTGTGCCAAATCAACCACTTCAGGCTCGCGTGCCGCATTGCGGATCACCGTCGTACCATCGGCGAGCGCCGCGGCCATGAGCAAATTCTCTGTGCCTCCGACTGTGACTGTTTCCATCGCGATGTCAGCACCACGCAGACGTCCATCGGTCGTGGCGTGAATATAACCGTCCTCGATAGTGATCGTTGCACCCATTGCCTGGAGTCCTTTTAGGTGCAAGTCGACGGGACGCGACCCAATAGCGCAACCTCCAGGAAATGACACTTGCGCCTCACCAAAGCGTGCGAGCAAGGGACCCAGCACCAAAATTGATGCGCGCATGGTCTTGACCAAATCGTAAGGGGCGCGCCGGTTGCCGATAGTCGTTGCATCGATCTCCACCGCGAGCTTCTCATCGATCGTTAACTGAACGCCGAGGCAGCCCAGCAGATCAATCATCGTGGTGACATCGTGCAGGTGTGGCAAATTACGCAGCGTAGTTGTCCCTTCAGGCAACAGCGTGGCTGCCAGAATCGGTAATGCCGCATTTTTTGCGCCAGAAACTTTCAGGCGTCCCTCAAGTCTGCGTCCACCACGAATAGCGAGATTGTCCAAGATGTAACCTCTCAGTCTGCTTCGGCAGGGGTGAGCGCTCGAATGTTCACCGCGTGAATCGTTCCTTGCGCAATAATATCAGCAAGCGGGGCATATACTTTCTGCTGGCGCGCAACAGAGCGCACACCTTCAAACCCNTTGTCGATAACCGTCACCGTGTAGTGCCCGCCGGCTAAGTCAACGTCGACTTTCCCGTCAGGAAAAGCGGCTTCTATCAACGCTCGAACCTCATTGGCTTCCATCTGTACTTTCCTTGTTTTCTACTCGAACCGCTGCTTCGTCCCAATGGCTAATAACGTAGTCAACATCACCGTCAGCCGCTTCGACCGCGGCTTCAAATTGACCCCGATAAATNTCACCTAAATTAATGCTCTCGATGATTAAGTTGCGCAGCTTCCAACTCCCATCTTTGTATTGCCCCATTTGATAACGAATNGAGTAAACATTACCTTCAGGGCTGAACACGCGCTGAGTGACTGACGCTACGCGCGCGCTGTCTGGCGCAAAATCGGTACTTGCCAGCTCAGTTCGAGAACCGCCGAACGCCAACAAGCCACGGCTATACGTGTTAATTAAGCCCTGACGAAGGGCGACAGTGAACGCGTCTAATTGTACTTTGAGAGCTTCGCGTCCCGCTGCATCTAAGCTNCGGTAACGCGCACTGCTCGCGTAATCCCCCATAACGCCTCTGGCAAAGCCGCGAAAATCTACGACCTTATCCAGCTCAGCGCCCATCGCGTCGAAAAACCGCTCGGGGTCGTCATCGAAGTACTCAATCGCCTCGTCAACCAGCGCCATAATACGATCGGTGCTTTCCTTGACGATAACCCCCGGTCCTACGTCCGCCGCCGTTGCCGAAAACGGCATCAGCAAGCCAAGCGCCAAAATCCATATCCCCAGTCGTTGCAAAATCGTTGTGTAACATTGCATAGTTGCCACCGCGGTCTCCGTCGAAAGCGTAATTAAGGTAAACTGCTACCGCTGTTAGGGGGAGTCATCGCCCTGCCAATACGCCTGTGCGCATTGGTGCTCTGTAGCAATTTGTGGGGGGCTCATGATACCTGATCTTCACGCCAGATGCCCCCAGNGACGCGCACGCACTATAAAGGCCACAGTTGCCAACCGCCAAGGATAAAGACAGGACATAATGCTAACCGACTTATTGATCGTCGCCATCAGTTTTACGGTACTCGTTTGGAGCGCGGACCGCTTTATTGACGGTGCTGCGGCTATTGCTCGATCGTTCGGCATGTCTCCCCTGCTGATCGGCATGACCATCGTATCCGTTGGGACCTCAGCGCCGGAAATTCTGGTATCGCTAATGTCCGCCTTAGCAGGCGCCGGCAGTCTGGCCGTGGGCAATGCCTTGGGGTCAAACATTGCCAATATCGGTCTCGTGTTGGGCATTACGCTGCTGATTTCACCCATCGTGGTGGGAAGAACAACGGCCTTTTCAGATCTTCCACTATTATTGGCAACCATACTATTGTGCGCGGGGCTGCTCTACGACGGCGTGCTGTCGGCTCTCGATGCCACTCTATTGCTGTGCGGTTTAATCCTCTTTCTACTCCGCATGGCACGTCACGGACAGCGTCCCGATCAATCGGACCAGCCCCCGGAGATTCCAGAAATCTCCACTCGTAAAGCAATGATCCTTTTTAGCGTGGGGCTCCTATTGCTCGTCGGTAGTTCCCGAACGTTGGTATTCGGGGCCGTCAATATTGCGACGGCTTTTGGCGTCTCCGAACTCGTCATTGGCCTTACCATTGTCGCCGTCGGCACCAGCCTGCCGGAACTCGCCGCGTCACTCATTAG
>JGI26082J51739_10001296_pt1 | contig 15710 bp, 18 predicted proteins | sample SaaInl5LU_22_DNA_FD_51739 | JGI IMG/M metagenome (IMG submission 51739)
AATAAGGTGAAGGCCCGGTCTTTAAAATATGCTGGACAGCTCAAGCAGTGTGAAGATGAACTTAACCGTGGTTGGTTCATGAAGTTATTTTTCTAATACTAACACCATCTGGTAGATCCTTGACCTATATCAAGTAACTCTCTGAACCTGGTTAGGTGGCAAGGGATTATTTGATGTAGATCAATATTCTTAAAAGTGATATTTCCTATACTCAAAGTATGAATTTAACTAACCCGTATAGGTGATTTATGTTGCAATTACTCTTAACTGACCCCGTCGCATGGGGTTCTATTCTCGGTATCGTTATCATGGTCATAATGTGTTCATATTATGCGTACATGTTTATCCATAACAGTGCTGATGAGCATAAATAATTGTTCGTATAAGGTATGTAAATAGGGGGTTCACTTACTCAAATTGGTTGAGATCTGGCACATTGATTAACGCCAGAATAGTGGCTTTCCCTCCCCATTGCTTTGGTGCATGGCAAAAGGCAATGATATGGGGATATTGGATCAAGTAATTGGGGATGGCTTGTTTTAAGATACCAGCCCCGTGTCCATGCATGATGGATACGCATGCACAATTATCTTTATACGCTTTACTAAGTAGTGCGGCAAGCTCAGCTTTAGCATTGGCCTTTGTCATCCCATGGCAATCTAATTCCCAATCAGGGATGAAATCACCGCGTTTAAGACGCTTTAACAGTCGAGCATGGGACTTGTCACCCTGATGCCAAGCAACCGCATCAGTATCACCAAAATAACCTTCAAATCCGTCGCTGAAGGTAAACTCTGCCTGTTGTTGTTTGACTAATGTCGCCGCTTGACGTTTTTCATGAGTGGCGCTTAGCGGTGAGTTCAGTGATGTTGGCGTGATTGTATCTTGATGCAAGGGAGTCACGTCTTGGTATAAGTCTTTGAAATTCGGTTCAGGTAACTCCGGTTCCACTTGGGTGGTGTTACTTGTGGGTGACGCAAAACTCGCATTGGTCGGCTGACCAGGCTGACGTTGTTCACGTAAAAATGCTTTGATCTCACCTTTGGTTAAATTTGTTTTCATCAAAAACCTAATATCAGAGTAAATTCCGCATGCCGATTTCGCACTTTTGAGGTATTATAAACACTATATTAGCCGCAACAAGTACATTCCATTATCTATGAGTACTCCATACAGTTTTGTCTCAGACGATTACGCGCAATTACATACCGTATTAGATTGGGTGCGTTATTGTACCTCTGAACTTAATCAAGCCGATGTCTATTTTGGTCATGGTACCGATAATGCGTGGGATGAGGCCATGGCGATTGTGCTGTTTAGCTGTGCTTTGGCACCTGATATGGCTCAGCACACGGATAACCTTATCCTACAAGCACGTCTAGTTCAGCGCGAGAAAGAGCAAGTGGTCAACCTACTGACTGAGCGCATTAATACCCTTGAACCATTACCCTATTTAACTCACCAAGCCTGGTTTGCGGGTTTCCCGTTTTATGTGGACCATCGTGTGTTAATCCCGCGTTCTCCGTTTGCTGAACTCATTCATGATGAATTTACACCCTGGTTATCGCAACCACCTCAGTTGATTATGGATTTATGCACTGGTGGCGGATGTATCGCGATTGCGTTAGCGCATCAGTTTCCTCATGCACAAGTCGATGCGTTGGATATCTCTGAAGATGCACTCGAGGTGGCGAGTCTCAATATTGATGAACATGGTTTGACGGAACGAGTTTATCCGGTGCAATCAGATGTGTTTTCTGGCGTCATGGGACAAACTTATGATTTGATCGTGTCTAATCCGCCTTATGTGGATGCAGAAGACATGTCAGATTTACCACAAGAATTTTTACATGAACCGTCGTTAGCGTTAGCTGCCGGTCATGATGGGTTGGATATTGTCCAAACTATTTTAGAACAAGCGCCACAACACTTATCACCTGAAGGTTGGTTATTTGTCGAAGTGGGTAATTCATCTGTACACATGGAACAACGTTTTCCAGGCTTGAATGTGCAGTGGATTGAATTTGAATTAGGTGGTCAAGGTGTCTTTGCTGTTGCTCGGCAAACACTGGTTGATTACTGGCAACAACAGTAAGGAATTATCGTGGCAGGCAATACTTTTGGTCGTATGTTTACCGTGACTACATTTGGTGAGTCACATGGCATCGCTATTGGCGGTGTGATAGATGGTTGTCCTCCGGGGATGGCACTCACAGAAGAAGATATGCAGGTGGATTTAGATCGCCGTAAACCTGGTACCTCTCGTTATACGACGGCGCGTCGTGAGGATGATGAAGTACAAATTTTATCAGGCGTATTTGATGGGGTCACTACGGGTACGAGTATTGGTGTACTGATTAAAAATAAAGATCAGCGCAGCCAAGATTACTCTAAAATTGCCGATCGTTTTCGTCCGGGGCACGCTGATTATACCTATCAGCAAAAATTTGGTACACGCGATTATCGCGGTGGTGGACGCAGTTCGGCACGTGAAACGGCGATTCGAGTTGCTGCAGGCGCCATTGCGAAGAAATACTTAAAACAAGAATTTGGTATTGAAGTGCTTGGGTATTTATCCCAACTAGGGCCGGTTTGTGCTGAAGTCATTGATCATAGTGTGACGAACACGAATCCCTTCTTTTGTCCTGATCCAAACAAGCTCGATGAGCTTGACCAGTACATGCGTGATTTGAAAAATCGGGTGATTCGATTGGTGCGAAAGTCTCTGTGCAAATTACCAATATGCCAGTGGGGCTGGGTGAACCTGTTTTTGACCGTTTGGATGCAGATTTAGCGCATGCCATGATGGGGATCAATGCGGTTAAAGGCGTTGAAATCGGAGATGGCTTTGATGTGATTAATCAAAAAGGCAGTGAACATCGCGATAAAATGACGCCAGATGGTTTTGCGACTAATCATGCCGGTGGTGTGTTGGGTGGTATTTCTACCGGTCAAGATGTACTAGTGCATATGGCATTGAAACCGACATCGTCGATCACTGTACCAGGTGAAACGATTACCGTAGATGGTGAATTAACTGATGTGATCACCAAAGGTCGTCATGACCCTTGTGTAGGTATCCGTGCGGTTCCGATTGCTGAAGCAATGGCTGCGATTGTGATCATGGACCACTTGTTACGTCACCGTGGTCAAAATGCAGGGGTGACATCGTCTACTCCTGTCATCGCTGGAGCTATCCCTAACGCATAATCATGCTGATGTTAGGCAAAGGTGTTGAATACACGTTTATCCATAAAAAAACGCCAAGTGATTATGACTTGGCGTTTTTTTTGTGACGGACAACATGTAGCACACCATCGTATGCTACATGAATGTCACATGTCGATTATGCTGATAAATTTGCAGCTGCAAATTCCCAGTTCGCTAATGCCCAGAAACCTTCTAAGTAATTAGGGCGAACATTGCGGTAATCGATGTAGTAAGCGTGTTCCCAAAGGTCAACCGTTAATAGTGGCACTAAATCATCAGTGATCGGTGTACCTGCGTTAGACGTGTTAACGATATCTAACGTACCGTCAGCCGTTTTCACTAACCAAGTCCAGCTAGAACCAAAGTTGTTGACCGCTTTGTCGTTAAACGCCGCTTTAAAGTCTGCAAATGAACCCCATTTTGCATTGATTGCGTCAGCTAGCTCGCCAGTTGGCTCGCCGCCACCATTTGGGCTAAGGCTGTTCCAATAAAATGTGTGGTTCCAGATTTGCGCAGCATTGTTAAACACGCCACCGTCAGAAGATTTGATGATCTCTTCTAAGCTTTTCTCTGCAAGCTCAGTGCCTTCAACTAAACCGTTAAGTTTAGCCACGTAAGTCGCGTGATGTTTGCCGTGGTGAAAATCTAAAGTTTCCGCAGAAATGTGCGGTTCAAGTGCATTTTTTTCGTAAGGTAGTGCAGGCAATTCAAAAGCCATGATGTTCTCCATTCGTCGTAATAAAATGTGGTTATCAAGCAAACCAATATAATTGGCAACTGAAGGTAATATAAGGATTGTCTGACAGTTTACAAGTTTATATTAATAACTTTCGTAAACTAAACAACACTATCATATATGTAATTCCTATAAATAAGTTCAATTTTGGATGGGGTTTGTTGAAATTGACTGGCATAATACCCATATCAATTGTAATTCAGATTAATTAGAGAGTACTTATGGAAACCGTTGAAAAGATCCAACAACAAATCAGTGAAAACCCAATCTTACTTTACATGAAAGGCTCACCGAAATTACCTAGCTGTGGCTTTTCATCACAAGCTTCTCAAGCGCTAATGCAATGTGGTGAACAATTTGCGTTCGTCGATATCTTACAAAACCCTGATATTCGTGCTGAATTACCTAAGTTTGCGAACTGGCCAACTTTCCCACAGCTATGGGTAGACGGTGAGTTAGTCGGCGGTTGTGACATTATTATGGAAATGATGCAACAAGGTGAGCTGCAACCATTAATAAAAGAAACGGCAGCTAAATATGCTAGCGACGAAGACGCTGCAGAATAAAATATCCGTTTGATGTAATAAAAAAAGCCCCGATTCAATTGCTTGATTCGGGGCTTTTGTTTGTGCGTAAGTTTATTTCATACGAATGAGAGAAGAATGAAACTAGCCTACGTCTTTAAACAAACTTTCATCAACGATGTAGTTATCAATTAACTCTTGGGCCATTGATATGCATTTTCCACAATTTCCACCGAGGTTTATATGTTGTTTGAGCTCTCGTAAATTACCGACACCATGCTCTGATACAGCACGCTTTATGTCTTTATCGGTGACCTGGTAACACATACATACAAACATCGAGAATTTCCTTAAATCTTTATGTTAATAATAATAGTTCTCATTTGCACTTAATGCAAACATTTATTTGTTATTTTTTATATATTTGTTTTTTATGCGACTTGATAAAGGATTTTTAAACCTTATATCTAATCCTAACGTATTATTAATTCGTTACTTTTTAACAATAATAAACTAACCAATATTGGAGATCCTTATGGGTGTTTTAGTAGGTCGCGCTGCTCCTGATTTTACAGCTGCTGCAGTTTTAGGTTCAGGCGAAATCGTTGATTCATTTACATTAAGCGAAGCAGTTAAAGGCAAAAAAGCCGTTATCTTTTTCTATCCGTTAGATTTCACCTTCGTATGTCCTTCAGAACTTATTGCATTTGATAAGCGTCTTGAAGAATTTACTAAGCGTGGTGTTGAAGTGATCGGTGTGTCTATTGACTCACAGTTCAGCCACAACGCATGGCGTAACACTGCTATCAATGATGGCGGTATTGGTCCGGTTAAATATACGCTAGTGCTGATACTAAGCATGAAATTTGCCAGGCATATGATGTTGAGCATCCAGAAGCGGGTGTTGCTTTCCGTGCATCATTCCTTATCGATGAAGATTTACAAGTACGTCACCAAGTGGTTAACGATTTACCATTAGGCCGTAACGTTGATGAAATGTTACGTATGGTAGATGCATTAAACTTCACTCAAGAACACGGTGAAGTATGTCCTGCTGGCTGGCAAGACGGTGATAAAGGTATGGATGCAAGCACTGAAGGTGTTGCAGCATACTTATCAGAAAATGCGGACAAACTATAAGCAATCGCTTGTTGTTATCTGATTAGATAATAATTAAAAACCCGTTAATAGCTTGCTGTTAACGGGTTTTTTGTATGTGCTTAACAAACAATACGCTTGGGCAGTAGGATTTTTGATTGTGAACATGCATAATCTCACCACTTATTTGCACACGATGGGGCAGCATGAAAAAAATAGCGTCTGTATTTGCTAAAGAGGGTTTATTGGCTGATGTGATCCCCGGTTTCTCCCCGCGTGATGCCCAGACGCAAATGGCTAATGCTGTGAATCAAGCGATGGCTAAAAAACAGCAACTCGTGGTAGAAGCGGGTACGGGGACGGGTAAAACCTTTGCTTATTTAGTGCCAGCCTTACTCAATGAAGGTAAAACCATCATCTCTACGGGGACTAAAAATCTCCAAGAACAACTATTCCATCGTGATTTACCCATTGTTAAGGAAGCCTTAGGTAGTTATAAACAAACTGCATTACTCAAAGGACGTGCGAATTATCTATGCCAACATCGCTTAGCGCAGTTTTCGGGCAGTAATACCTTTTTAGATCCTGAAACATTACATGAATACTCGCAAGTCAGACACTGGTCAGTGACGACGAAAACCGGCGACATTGGCGAATTAAAAACCATCCCTGAAAATGCAAAAGTGATCCCTTATGTCACCTCGACAGCTGAGAATTGTTTAGGGAAAGAATGCCCTGATTTTGAAGGGTGCTATTTAGTCAAAGCGCGCACCGAAGCGCTCGATGCCGATGTCATTGTGGTGAACCATCATTTATTCTTTGCCGACTTAGCACTCAAGGATACGGGGTTTGGGGAATTGATCCCTGAAGCGGATGCGATAATCTTTGATGAAGCACATCAAATTGGCGATATTGCCAGTGAGTATTTTGGTAAGCAATTCTCTACCCGCTTATTACATGATGTGGCCAAAGATATTTATGGGTTATTTCGCACCAGCCTAAAAGATATTGAACAGGTGAATAAAACTGCGCGAAAGCTTGCCGATATCGCGACTGATTTACGCTTAAATTTTCCGGAGAAATCGCAAAAAGGCAAACTCAAACATATCCTCAATGACGATAAAGTGGCGACTGGACTAGACCGTTTAGCCGATACATTGAAAAGTCTGGTGGCGGTACTCAAGGTTCATTTAGGGCGTGATAAAGAACTGGATAATATTTATGAACGTTTAGCGCAAGCCAAAGCAAATCTTAAAGAGGTCATCGATGTTTCCACCCCTGGTGTGTCACTATGGTATGAAACTACTCCTAAACAAGTGGTCTTGCATTTAACCCCGTTGAGTATTGCCGAAAAATTTAATGGTATCGTTACTCAGCCTCGCCGAACTTGGGTGTTTACGTCAGCAACGTTAATGGTAGATAACGGCTTTAGCCATTTTACTGAGCATATGGGCTTAACCCAGGCCCAAACATTAGCGTTGGAAAGTCCGTTTGATTATGCAGCGCAAGCGATGTTGTGTGTACCACATTATTTGCCTGAACCATCAAATTTTGCAATGAAAGAGACGTTAATTCGCGTATCTATAGAGCTCATCGCTGCGGCGCAAGGTCGATGTTTTTTACTGTTTACATCCCATGCGATGTTGCGAGAAGTCGCTAACGCGCTAGAAACACACATTGATAATGAATTACTGGTGCAAGGGACGACAACCAAACAGGCGTTATTAGACCGCTATATTGAAAATAAATCAGCAGTCCTACTTGCCACGGGCGCATTTTGGGAAGGGGTCGATGTACGCGGAGACGATTTGTTATGTGTGTTAATTGATAAACTTCCGTTTGCATCCCCTGATGATCCACTGTTACAGGCGAAAGTTGAAGATGCACAAAAGCGCGGCAAAAACCCGTTTATGCATGTGCAAATCCCCCAAGCGGTTATTACTTTAAAACAAGGTGCCGGGCGCCTAATTCGGGATGAAACGGATAAAGGGGTGTTGGTGATTTGTGATAGTCGTCTTGTGACAAAAGATTATGGTAAGATATTTTTATCGAGTTTACCGCCAATGCGCCGCACTCGACAACTAAGTAAAGCAACAGCCTTTTTAACTTCTCTAGTGGAACCTGAAGATACATGAATATTGTAGTGCTTGATACTGCCACCGAAGCATGTTCGGTGGCGGTGAATTATAACGATACTGTGGTAGGGCAGTTCACTGTGTCGCCACAGCAACAATCAGTCAATATCTTACCGATGCTACAAGCTGTCTTAGATGAGGCGGGAATGGCAAAATCAGCAATCCAAGGGATTGGTTTTGGGCATGGTCCAGGTTCTTTTACCGGCGTTCGCATTGCTATGGGCATGACCCAAGGGCTAGCGTTAGGTTTAGATATTCCAGTGGTGGGTGTCTCTACCTTAGCCGCTATGGCGCAAGAGGCATTTACTCAAGCACCAGAATTAGAGACTGTATATGCGGCTATTGATGCGCGAATGGATGAAGTTTATTTTGCCCAATATCGTATCGAAAAAGGTCTAGTCGTGTTACAAGGTAATGAGCAGGTGATCCCACCAGAAGTGGCTTTATCTCAGATGGATGGGCAAATAGGACACCTGAAACAACAGCTGGCTGATGGCAAGATAGCGTTAGTCGGCACAGGCTGGGAAGCATATACGACGTTTGCTGAACTATTACCCGGCCCGATTGTCATTACTCTACCTAATGCGCGTTTTATGCTGCCATTAGTCGAAGACGCTTTTGCTCAAAATAAAGGTGTGGCGGTTGAAGATGCCCAGCCTCAGTATGTGCGTGATACGGTGACGTGGAAAAAACTACCCGGTCGCTAAATTTACCATTATATTATTAATGATGATAATGAGATGTTTCTCCTAAGGATATGATGAAGATGAAGACCTTCTTAATAATGACCCTGTTAATGCTAAGTGGCTGTGCTTCGGTACCGCCAATCTTAGAAACGCCAGAAGATACTGCATTAGTCAGCTACGAAGAGGTTGTGATGAATCAAACAGCCAAAGATGCTCAAGCGCGATGGGGTGGGGTGATTGCACAGGTGGAAAATAATCCAGATGGTAGTGTGATTGAAATGGTTCATTACCCGCTTAAAGCTAATGGCCGACCGAATTTATCCAAAGCGTCTATTGGCCGTTTTAAGGTATTCGTAGATGGGTTTATTGATCCTCTGGTCTTTAAACAAGAGCGCGTAGTAAGTGTGTTAGGTACCGTAGGCGATCCAGTGGAAGGTACAGTATCTGAACAGGTTTATATCTATCCAAGTATTTATGCCACTGGTTATTATTTATGGGAAGACATTGAAGAGTTTGAATATTCAAAAGTACAAGTGACGCCGTTTTTTAGATTTGGTCATGGTTTTGGTTTCGATTTAGGTTTTCCTTATTACCGCTCGCGTCATCATGGGATCTATCGTGAATCAGGTAGGATCAGAGTGCGTTCGGGCAATACCCAGTCAGGTGCTGGCGGGACTAATGGTAAACAAACATTGGAAAATACACCCAATCGTCAGCCAGATAGTACATCTCGACCAAAACCAACGACGTCGACGGCCAGTGAGCATAACCGTAAATACGCAGAGCGATAAACTCTGTGGATTTACCTGCAATTAACGCTGTCTTACGAATTAATGATGAACTAGAAACGTTAGCTCAAATCAGCTTTAAATTGCCTAATGGGGTAACCTTAAATGGGCGCACATTGAGCACTCAGGAACCTTCGACAGCGTCTACAGCTTCAGCACCTACCCATGTGATCCTGTGTTTACATGGTTATTTGGATAACTGCCATAGTTTTGCGCCTTTAATGTCGGTCTTAGCATTGGAGATGGCCTCAGCTTCAGTAGCGCCAATACCAGAGGTCTATGCCATTGATTTTGCCGGTCATGGACATTCTAGTCATCGTAGCCCTGATGCGCATTATCACCAATCGGATTACATCCAAGATATTGTTGCGCTAATCACTACTCAAGGCTGGCAGCAGGTGACATTAGTCGGGCATTCTATGGGGGGGATCGTTGCTTGTTCTGTGGCTGCTATTTTAAGTGAAACGATTTCACGTCTTATTTTGATTGAGACGGCAGGTCCTTTAGTGGATGACGAAAGTAATACGGTGACACAAATGCGTACATCGATTGATAGTCGAATAAGCGCATCTCAAAAATTGCCAAAACAACCAAAAGATTACCTAGCGGTATTACAAGCGCGGATGAAAGTCAGTGATATCAGCGTATCCCATGCCGATATGCTCATGCGACGCAATCTACGTTTTCATCAGCCGAGTAATGAGATCACTGTAGATGCATCGTGCCAATGGGGAACGGATAGTCGCTTACGGACAGTATCTACTTTGCGTTTTACTGAGGGGCAAGCGCAAAATATTATTGAGCATATTATGTGCCCGGTCACCATGATAGTCGCTGATGAAGGATTTGAACGAGTTAAAANTCAAGCTAAAGCGCGTGCAGACTGGTTTAATCAGGTCAACATCATCCACACGCCAGGCAATCATTATATGCATATGCAATACCCGCAGTTAGTCGCAGATATTNTTTACCAGACTACATAAATGTCAGTTTTCGCTGGGTCCATTGTTGAAATATCGTTTCATCGATGACATGGACTTCTGCGGTATCGGTCAAGGCCGGTTTAATGAGCATGGCACCATGACACAGACGACCATCTCTAAGCCAAGTCACCTTCACTTGCTCGCGCCCTGCAAAACGATTGAGTAGATTAATTAAGTTCGTGGAGCTGACTTCGAGATCTTCGATGGCCAGTAAGACATCATTTCGCGTCATCCCGGCAGCTGCCACAGGTGAACCAATCAATACTTGAGTCAACAAAATACCAATGCTTTGTGCTTTATGCATCGCACCAAATGCAATGGCACAAGGCGTCGCTTTCGTAATCCCGCCCTTATCATTATTATCAACCGCCGCTCGTAACGTTAACGACAAACCAATGGTGGGTAACAATGTGGCTAACGGTAACTCGATAGTACTGTGTGCAAAATGATGAATAACACTATCTAAGTCAAGCTGTAATTCATCTCGGCAAATCACTTCAATCACATTATCAGGCGTGCCGACTTCATTGACTCCGTACTTTTCCCATAGCAAGCGCATCACCGAGTCGAGATTATATTTTCCGTTAGACTGTTGTAATATCACAATATCCAGACACAGTGCGGCGAGTCCACCTTTATTGTAATAACTCACAATGAAATTTGTAGAATCAGGGGTCTGCTTATAAAACTTAGTCCAAGCTTCGAAGCTGGAAGTACTAATAGATTGATCGAAACGACCAGGGTTTCGTAGTAACCGAGTGATATTTTTAGCCAAAATATTGGCGTAAGCTGGGGCATCAATGATACCTGTGCGCACTAGGGTGGCGTCATCATAAAAGCTCGTAAAGCCTTCATAAATCCACAGTTGATTCGTATAATTTTCTAATGTTAATGATGGATTCACCATGACATCTGGTTTTATCCGTTTAACGTGCCACGTATGAAATAACTCATGGGCACATAAACTTAGGAAGGTTTCATAGCCTTCACTGATACCTGTTGTTGCTGTGTTTTTTAATGCATCACGCGGGTAGAGTAACGCCGTCGACGCTTTATGCTCTAATCCACCAAACCCATCTTTAGCCACGAGCGTTTGAAACACATAGCGTTTTATCGGTGTATCAGAATTAAATAGATGCAAATGGTGCGCACAGATTTTTTTCATATCTTCGATCAGTGCGGCCATATCAGTATCGATGTCTTCGGTAAACATCATCTCAAATACGACATCCTCGACCATAAATGAATGCACATTGATAGCGCCTATGACAATAGGATGATCAATGAGATCGGCATAGGATTCGACTTGGTAATGACCCAGCACATATTGAGACGGGTCATAAATATCAGGTGGGCACTCGTCTTTAAGGAGCAGCGGTAGCGTCGTGCTCACTTGCCATTCATGTTCGATAGCATAGTCGTTAGCATATAAGCGCACCGCATACGTTTTGTTATCATTGATCCTAATATCGTCAAGCTCATCACACTTAGGATCATAATCATCAATCACTTGCATAAAAATACTCGTACCATTTACAAATGCATATAAATCATTCATGAAGGCACTACGTACCGATAAATCATGTGCAAACACGATATACGTAAAGGTGAAATCATACTGACAAGGGGCCACAATCCAGGTGTGCTTAGATGTTTTTCGCCATGCCAGCGTCTGTCCTAAACAATCTTTGGCTGACTCTTGATGCACATGTTGAGCAAAGTCTCTGATCATGTAACTGCCAGGGATCCAGTTGGGTAAACGCAATATTGTTTGTTGGATATTTGCGGGTAACTGGATAGTGATTTGTAACAGATGAGCGTGGATATCAAATATCTTCACATCATAACAAACAGGTGTTGGCATATTATTCCCTAGACGAATGTAAAATTAATGTTAATATCGGTGTTGAAAATTTTCTGTGTCGATTATATAAAAAGACACCACAATAATGCACGATAAAATCTAAGACTAAGTGTGCGTTAATTACTGCTAACAAGCAATTAATGGGATAAATCAATGCGACAGATCGATAAATTATTACATCAATACGGTGAATCACACCAACACAACACCAATATTTGGATCCATGGCTTAGCGGTGCCAAGTATTTTTTTTGTCACGATTGGGCTGATTTATGCCATACCTGTCCCAGATATGATTGCGAAATTTGACATCACTTTTGCTCATATTTTAGCTGTTCCTATGCTGATGTACTATTTTAAACTATCAGGGCCCATTGGTGCGGCAATGACACTGTTAACTATTGCTGTATTTGGTGGCATCTCTGCACTTGAAATGCTGGATATATCGGTATGGCAATTTTCACTCGTACTATTTGTGGTGATGTGGGTATTGCAGTTTATTGGCCATAAAATTGAAGGTAAAAAGCCTTCATTCTTTGACGATTTACGTTTCTTATTAGTCGGACCGGCTTGGTGGTGGATGCATTTGTTAAAACGATTAAACATCCAACCCTAAAGTGCAATTAATGGGCTTAATATTGAACTAAAATCAGCGTCAACGGTATAATAACTATATTGAATAATTATGTTAGTCAGGTTTGATGCGTAAAATTTTTGTTTTAGTGACTTTACTATTGCTCAGTGCTTGCTCAAGTAGTCTGGTATATAACAATGCAGATACATTATTAAGTTGGTGGATTGGTAAATATATTGATTTTACCGATGCACAACAGCCTCTCGTTGATCAAACCATTGATGAGTGGTTAGCTTGGCATAGACAAAATGAACTGCCTCAGTATCGCACTCAATTATTGCGTTTGCGAAACGCCATTAGTACTTCGGATTTAACTCAGGATGAGTTGGCATCACATTTCGACATAGCTCAGGGACATACTGCCCGAATCCGTGAACGCATTGCCCCTGATATTGCTAAAATAGGGGTCACATTAAACCTCGACCAGCTCTCTCAGCTCTTTGCGACGATCAACCATGAACGGTCAGAACGCGCGGAAGAGTTTGCTGAACGTCAACGTAAGCAGCCTAAGCGAAGCGAGCGTTTAACGGAGAATATATCTGAGTATTTAGGCCGTATGACGCCTGCACAGAAAACGATAGTTGAAGATTATGCGCAACAACTTAACGCTACCTATGAGTTGTGGCGTGAGTATGGTGATACATCGAATCACACCGCCAGACAAATATTGTTAACGGCTGCCTTTGATAATCAGGCTGAAACGAAACTAGCTCATTTTATTGTGGAACAAGAGTCATTACAGACCGCTGCATTACAAAGTGCGGCTGAGCAAAATAAGGCGTTGTATATTAATATGCTTTGGGCTATCTTTCCCACCCTCACTGATGCTCAGCGTGATCATTTGATTGATAAAATCGATGAATATTTAGATTTAATCGAATCATTAAGTTAATTCTCAGTTCATCGCTGTGCATCCATGTTGATATTACCTCTTTTTGTTAAGGAAGATTGATGGCACAGCCACGTCCTATCTACGGGTTCATTCTCGCAGCAATTACTGCCGTGTTATGGGGCATGTTACCGTTGTTCCTGAAAATCTGTTTAGAAATGATGGATAGTATGACAATTACCGCCTATCGTTTTCTAGTGGCGGGGCTGTTCATATTCGGTGTACTGATCAGTCAACGTCAACTTCCTGATCCGCGCCAATTATCCAAATCGACCCTTGCACTGGTCCTATTTGCCAGTGTGATGCTAGTGTTAAATTACACCACCAATGTTATTGGTTTGGATTATCTTAATCCTGAAACCGTACAAGTTATCATGCAACTGGCGCCATTTTTACTCATGCTCGGTGGGGTCGTGATATTCAAAGAACGCTTTACTCGATTTCAAACGTTTGGCGCAGGCGTCTTATTAATAGGGATGTTGTTATTTTTTAATGAGCGCTTAGAGACACTATCTCATTCCACGACAGAGTCTCCTATTGGGCTGTTTATTATTATTTTTGCAGCAACGACATGGGCTATTTATGCACTGGCACAAAAACCATTATTTGCGTTTTTAAATGCCAAGCAATTGACTTTGTTTATGTATACTTTAGGCTTTTTATTATTGGTCCCTTTGACCGATTTTGGTGCCTTATTGACGCTTACTCCTGTACATATCGGGGCCTTATTATTTTGTTGTTTGAATACCATTATAGCCTATGGTGCATTTACTGAAGCGATGGAAGTGTGGAGTGCCTCAAAGGTAAGTGCTGTGATCGCTACCGCCCCCATTTTTACTTACTTATCAATGGTCGTGGCCATACAAATCGATCCGACTCGTTTTGTACACAGTGATATGGATGAATGGGCTTATGTCGGGGCATGTTTGGTGATCAGTGGTTCGATCATCTGTTCTTTAGGTAAAAAACAACCCAAAATCAACTAAATATCGCATCTTATACGTTTTATGCTAATCTAGTTCCCATTATTAAATTTGTTGTTCACTCGACTTACACACACTGGTTATTCTCTCATGTCACATCCTTATTTATTGATAGATTCATATGATGCGTTGTTGCAATATTGTCAACAAGCTGCACAACAATCTGTCATTGCTGTGGACACAGAATTTGTCAGAACCCGAACCTTTTATCCTCATATTGGTTTGGTACAGATATATGATGGCGTAGATATTGCGTTGATTGATCCGATTGCGATAGATGATTTATCACCGTTGTCACAACTCATGACAAACCCTCACGTGATTAAAGTGTTACATGCGTGTTCAGAAGATTTAGAAACGTTTGAATTTGCCTTAGGGGTTATGCCAGAGCCATTATTTGATACGCAAGTTGCAGCTCAATTAGCGGGGTTAGGTAATTCCGTAGGTTATGGACGATTAGTGGAGCTATTACAAGACATCACCCTTGAAAAAGGGGAGTCTCGAACCGATTGGATCCGCCGTCCTTTGAGTCCAGAACAATTAATTTATGCCGCGGAAGATGTGCTGTACTTATTACCTTGTTATTTTAAGCTAGCAGAAAAGCTTGAAGCGAGTCAGCAACTGCATTGGGTTTATGATGAAGTAAACCAACTCATCCGACGTAAGCGAGCAAATATTGACCCTAAACATGCCTATTTATTGCTTAAAAATACCTGGAAACTGAGTCCGCTAAATTTATATGCGATGCAATTGTTAGCTCAGTGGCGTTTAACGTTTGCTCGAGAGCATGATATTACCCAGAACTTTATTTTGCGCGAGCAAAGTATGTTTGATATTGCGTCTTGCCTTCCGGGGCATAAAGGCGCATTGTTTGCATTAGATGTCGTCACNCCTCAAGAAGCTCGACGTCATTGTGATACTATTTTAGGTATCATTAAAACNGCGCGTCAAGCCCCTGAAAGTGATTACCCTGATGCAGTTCAACGGATCACCGATGTTCCACTNTATAAAAAACATGTTGCGGCGATCAAAACTATTTGCAGTGAGGCGGCCCAATCAGTGGGAGTAGATTCGACGTACTTTGCATCAAAACGTCAGATTAACCAGGTAGTTAGTTGGTTTGTGTTCGCGTTTGATGATACCCGTGCTCTAGGCATGGAACCTGACCTATTAGTAGGATG
>JGI26082J51739_10001298_pt1 | contig 15700 bp, 19 predicted proteins | sample SaaInl5LU_22_DNA_FD_51739 | JGI IMG/M metagenome (IMG submission 51739)
CAACGCTATGCTGATGATGGGACGTTAAGCCACAAAGTGTTTGCAAAAGTGATGGAGCAATACGATTCACTGGGATTTATGGTGTTTGAATATCCACAATACACTATTTATCTAAATGCAGACTCCCCTTACAAGGTGACTGCTGATGTGGGCACCTTATTTACCAATAATATCATTCGCTTGGAACGCAATATTCAAATTAATAGCTTAAACGACACAGATTTTATCAACAGATTACGTCTGAATTTATTGAAATTGATCTCAATACAAATACTATGTATTCAGATCGTGAGGTATTAATGACAGGAATGGAATTTTCGATGCTTAGTGAAGGATTTCATGCCAATATGCACACTAAGAAGTTTAACTTAACCGGTCATGTAAAGACTATTTTTGGTGCTGTAATAGTCGATGATAAACCGACGATTAAGTCATCGTCGTTGAATTAATTGAGAGAAACAAATGAAATATAATGGGATGTGTTACTTAATTATTTTAAGTGCATTAATGCTATCTTTAGGGCTTCAAGCCCAATCTGACAAGCCGTCACTTAACCAAGATATTAATGCGCCAATTGCGATTAGCGCAAAATCTACCTTTGTTGATGGTGTATCGAAAATGTCGGTTTATCAAGATGACGTGGTTGTGGTTCAAGCGGGTCTTACCATTAATGCTGCGCGTTTGAGTATTGATGCCAGCGCAGGTGAAGGCCAAGAAGTATTTATTGCTACCGGTGAGCCAGCTCAGTTCACTCAGTCATTAGAAGATGGCTCGCGCGTGACAGCGTTGGCTAACGAAATCCGCTACAGCGTAGTAACTCGCAAGGTAAGTTTTATCGGTGATGCCCAGCTAGCCCAAGACACCTCGGTGGTTAAAAGTGAATCTATCGAGTTTGATTTAATCAATAAACAGTTGGTTGCCAAAGCGAATAATGCAGAAGGTGGAAGGGTGACCACTGTATTTCAGCCTGAAGTCCTTAAACAACAAATCCAAGAACAACAGGATGATAATAATTAATGGCTACATTAAAAGCCACACATCTGGCTAAATCTTACAAATCTCGAAAAGTGGTAAGAGATGTGAGTATCGAAGTAGAATCTGGCCAAATAGTTGGATTACTCGGGCCAAATGGGGCGGGTAAAACGACAACCTTTTATATGATTGTTGGATTAGTGCCATTAGATCATGGTGAAATCTTATTAGACCAAACCGAACTTACTTTACAGCCGATGCATGAGCGTGCTCGACAAGGGATTGGCTATTTACCCCAAGAAGCGTCGATATTTAGAAAACTCACCGTCTATGAAAATATCATGGCGATTTTACAAACACGTAAAGAATTATCTAATCAACAACGTGAAAGTCATGCCGATGCATTATTAGATGAATTTAATATTAATCATATTCGTAATAGTGCTGGTATGGCATTATCAGGAGGTGAGCGNCGACGAGTAGAAATTGCCCGTGCGCTTGCTGCCGATCCCAAGTTTATATTGTTAGATGAGCCCTTTGCGGGNGTAGATCCTATCTCGGTAGGTGATATAAAACAAATCATTCAACAGTTAAAGCAACGTGGAATTGGCGTATTAATAACCGACCATAACGTTAGAGAAACTTTAGATGTGTGTGAAAAAGCATATATTGTGAGTCATGGTGAATTAATTGCTGCTGGAACTGCCTCACAAGTGCTTCAAAATAAAAAGGTAAAGGAAGTGTACCTAGGCGAAGAATTTAGACTATAATCAAAATGAAGTAAGTATTTTGGATGATGCTTACTTGTCAGTAATAAAAGGAATTCGATGAAACACTCGTTACAGCTTAAATTTAGTCAACAACTTACGATGACGCCTCAATTACAGCAGGCAATTAAGTTGTTACAACTCTCCACATTGGATTTACAACAAGAAATCCAAGAAGCTGTAGAATCTAATCCACTGCTAGAAATAGAAGAATTATATTCTGAACACGATGATAAAGAACGTTCTTCTGATACAAATGAATCTGTCGATTCTGATAAAGTCACTTCCCATGACGCCCTAGAGGGTAATGCTGTACCAGAGGAGTTACCTTTGGATAGTACGTGGGACGATTACTACAGTGCATCATCAGCACCCGCTGCCTCTTTGACCGGTTCAGGTGGTGTAATTGATGATGACAATATATTTCAAGGTGAAACTGTCGATGACATTCAAGCCTATTTACTATGGCAAATGGGCTTAACCCCATTTAGTGATACGGATCGTGCAATTGCAGTGGCAATCATCGATTCGATTGACGAGTCAGGCTATTTGCTCGCATCAAGTGAAGATATTCTACAATCAATGCAGGATGAAACAATTGAGTTGGATGAAGTTGAATGTGTACTAAAACGTATTCAAATGTTTGACCCCATTGGTTCCGGTTCACGTACCCCCCAAGAATGTCTTTTAGTCCAACTTCGTCAATTCGATGATGACACGCCGTTTTTAAATGAAGCGCGTGCCATTATAACGGAACACACCGACTTATTATTGAGTAAAGACTATCGTACATTAATGCGCAAAACACGGCTTAAGGAGGAGCAGTTACGTGAAGTGATGCTGTTACTTCAATCTTTAAATCCGCGTCCTGGTAGTGCGTTAATTACTAAAGAACCAGAATATGTGATCCCTGATGTGTCGGTAGCAAAGAAAAATGGTCGTTGGACAGTTGAACTCAATCCCGATTGTTTACCCAAATTAAGTATTAATCAACAATATGCTGCTTTAAGTAAAGATTCACGGAACTCTTCGGATAGTGCGTTTGTCAAATCTCATATACAAGAAGCAAAATGGTTTATAAAAAGCTTAGAATCACGCAACGACACATTAATGAAAGTGGCTAATTGCATTGTGCAGCAGCAAATGGGTTTTTTTGAGCATGGCCCAGAAATGATGAAGCCTATGGTGTTAAATGATGTGGCTGAAATGGTTGATATGCATGAATCAACCATTTCACGTGTCACTACACAAAAGTATATGCATACACCACGTGGTATTTATGAATTGAAGTATTTTTTCTCGAGTCATGTGGCAACAGAATCTGGCGGTGAGTGCTCTTCTACCGCAATTCGAGCATTAATTAAAAAGCTCGTGGCAGCTGAAAACAGTGCAAAGCCTTTGAGTGATAGTAAAATTGCAGATGTATTGGCGGACCAAGGTATAAAAGTGGCACGCCGGACAATTGCGAAATATCGGGAGTCATTATCGATCCCATCATCCAGCCAGCGTAAAAGCTTGGTTTAGTTACAAACAAAGAAGGAAGTCATTATGCAGATAAACCTAACAGGTCATCATGTCGAAATCACTGATTCACTCCGTAATTATGTGGATACCAAATTTGAGAAACTCGAACGACACTTCGATCATATTAACAATGTTCATGTCATTTTAAATGTTGAAAAAATTCACCAAAAAGCAGAAGCTAAATTGAATTTAAATGGAGGGGAAGTTTTTGCTACCTCTGAACATTCAGATATGTATGCTGCGATTGATAGTTTAATTGACAAACTTGACCGTCAAGTAATTAAACATAAAGAAAAACTTCAACGACACTAATTATTAATGCAACTTTCCTCAATATTATCAGTGGACCGTATAAAATGTGCGGTCCCCTGTCAAAGTAAAAAGAAAATATTTGAGACGATCAGCCGTTTGGCTGAAGACGTTGATAATGAAATCTTTCAAGCAAGCATTTTAGAGAGTTTAGTGCATCGTGAAAAAATGGGCTCAACTGGTATTGGAGGTGGTATAGCCATTCCTCATGGTCGTATCGTAGGTTTAACGAAAGTCACAGCGGTGGTGTTGATTACCGATTGCGCGATTGATTTTGATGCGATTGACCAACAACCCGTCGATATATTTTTTGCCTTGCTAGTACCTCATGAGGAAATAGAAGGCCACCTACAAACACTATCAAGTGTAGCTACAAAGTTAAATAATATTGACGTTGTTCAGCAAATTAGAGCGGCACAAACCCCTGAAGAAGTCATTTTTGCATTAACTTTGGATAGCAAATGAAACTGATTATAATTTCCGGCCGTTCAGGTTCTGGTAAGTCAATTGCTTTACGAGCGCTTGAGGATTTAGGGTATTACTGTGTGGATAATATACCGGTCAATTTATTACCGGCATTGACGCATACGATAATCGGTGAATATGAGGAGGTCGCCGTTAGTGTTGATGTACGTAATCTTCCGAAAGAATCTAACGAATTATCTGAAATTCTCAATTACTTGCCGAAAGATTGGAACCTATCTATAGTTTACCTGGATTCCAGTACTAGCATTTTATTGAAACGTTACAGTGAAACTCGTCGCTTACACCCGTTAAGTAAGGGGAACCAATCTCTCGAGGCTGCTATTCGCCTAGAAAAAGAGTTATTGGAACCGATGAAAGAGCGTGCAGACTTATATATTGATACGGATCAGCTTACTGTCCATGAGTTAGCCGAACTCATTAGAGAGCGGATTTTAGGTAAAAAAAGCTCACGTTTAGTCTTAGTTTTTGAATCATTTGGCTTTAAATATGGGATCCCGAAAGATGCTGATTATGTATTTGATGCCCGCTTTTTACCCAACCCTCATTGGGAGCCTGAGTTAAAACAGTTCACTGGTATCGATTCACCTATACAAGTGTTTTTGGGTAGTCAGCCAGTGGTTACTAAGTTTGTATGGCAAATTCAAAACCTGATTACTACATGGTTACCTCATTTAGAACGTAATAACCGTAGTTACGTGACAGTCGCAATCGGTTGTACTGGTGGAAAACATCGCTCGGTATATGTGGCAGAGCAATTACTTATGAATATGCAAGAATCGCATCCTGATGTTCAGATACGACATCGTGAGTTGAGTCGTTACAAAGATGAAATGGCATCATGAGTGAGCATACGGTCGAAGCAACAGTCATGATTTTAAATAAAATGGGACTCCATGCGCGTCCGGCGAGTCAGCTTGCCAGACTAGCGACCCAATTTGAGGCGACTATCACGGTTCACCAAGCGGATAAAAGTGCAGATGCTGCCAGTGTATTAGGCTTGATGATGTTAGAGTCACAACAGGGTAAATCGGTGCGCATAGAAGTGTCTGGTCCAGATGCCTCAGAAGCTTTAGACGCCGTTGTTAAATTAATCAGTCAAAAATTTAATGAAGAAGGGTAAAGTTCTTTAATCAATTCATGACATTATCTTAGTTTCAGGCTATTCTAATAGGCAATTATACACGCCTCGCAGGTATGGATTATGGCTGATACCATTGCTGCAAAATTCGCTGAAAGTCAAATGACAGAAATTACTGACGCTTTGTCGTCGGGTAAATANGTTTCTGTGCGCAAAATCCTGCATGAAGCACCCGCATGTGATGTNGCTTTAATCCTAGAATCGACAACGACTAAAACTCGTGATGAGCTATGGCAGCTCCTTGATGCCGATTATCATGGCGATGTGCTAGAAGAGCTTTCCGAGGAAGTCCGCAACGGGATAATCACTAAGATGATGCCCGATAATGTGGTCGATGCNCTTGAGGACATGGATACGGATGATTTAGCTGAAACNCTTAGCAGTCTTCCTGATCAAGTATTACAAGATATTTTAACGTCAATGGATGACCAAGACCGAGTCCGAGCTGAAAAGGCGTTAGCGTATGGTGAAGAAACCGCCGGTTTCATCATGAATACGGACACTATCACTTTGCGACCTGATGTCGCAGTGGATGTGATTTTGCGTTATCTTCGTTTAAAAGGTGATTTGCCTCAAAATACTGATACATTTTATGTCGTTAACCGCAGTGACTATTTAATTGGTTCAGTACCCGTAACTCGATTACTAACATCGAGTCCTGATGTGACCGTCGCAGAGGTGATGGATGAAGAACCTGATGCCATTACTGTTGATATGCCTGATGACCAAGTGGCTAGTTTATTTGAACGTTATAATTGGTTATCTGCCCCTGTAGTTGATGAAGATTATCATCTAGTAGGTCGGATTACGATTGATGACGTGGTAGATATTATTCGAGAAGATGCTGAACATTCTATGATGAGTATGGCGGGTCTTGATGATGAAGAAGATACGTTTGCCCCTGTATTACAGTCCACCCAACGNCGGTCGATTTGGTTAGGGGTAAATTTGGTAACAGCATTGTTAGCTGCGATGGTGTCAGATTTATTCGAGCAAACCCTGTCACAACTTGCAGTCTTAGCTATACTCAACACTATCGTTCCGAGTATGGGGGGAGTAGCTGGTAATCAAACGCTTACATTAGTTATCCGAGGTATGGCACTTGGTCATGTTAATGATGCTAACTCGCGGATTTTAATTAATAAAGAGTTGGCTATCGGTTTTTTAAATGGCGTGATTTGGGCAGTGCTTATTGCGACTGTCGTTGCCTTATGGAAGCAAGACTTTGATTTAGGCGTCATTATTGCCTTTGCCATGATGATGAATATGATTGCTGCGGGATTTGCTGGTGCGACCTTACCTCTTATCATGAAGAAATTAAAAATTGATCCCGCCCTTGCTGGAAGCGTCATTTTAACGACGATAACGGATGTCGTTGGGATTTTTGCATTTTTAGGCACCGCGACATTATTTTTAGTATATTGATCGCGGTGACAAACAGGTGCATCTATTTGCTATAGCCCAACGCTAAAAGATTGGCTAATCTTCTTTTAGGTACTGAGCAAACGTCTTTTTAAACTTCACCAGTTTTGGCCCTACCACCAGATTACAGTATGTATTGCTAGGGTTATTAGCAAAGTAATCTTGGTGATAATCTTCAGCTTGAGAGTAGTTATCCAGTGCTTCAATTTCAGTCACTACTGGCGCGTCATAAATGTTGTCGGCTTTGAGTTGAGCGACAAAAGCTTCAGCTGCTATTTTTTGTTTATCATTATGGTAATAAATTCCACCTCGATATTGAGTGCCGATGTCATTACCTTGTCGATTAAGTTGAGTTGGGTCATGTAATGCGAAAAATATCTCAAATATTTGCTTTAGATTAATCACCTCGCTATCAAAGGTGACTTGCACGACTTCATTATGTCCTGTGTCACCAGTACAAACGTCTTGGTAACTAGGCTGGAAAGTGTGTCCATTACTGTACCCAGAGTAAGCACTTAATACACCTTTGACCTTGTTAAATGCTGACTCAATGCACCAAAAGCATCCGCCACCTAATGTAATTTGTTCAGTCACTATATAATTCTCCTTTATTTCATGAAGTTGATATGGGGATATTTTGATAAACATCAACAATCAACCTAAACCAACAGTCATCCAAAACACGATATCATCCGTAGTTATATACTCTTTAAATATCAAAGTAGCGCAGTATGAAACTCACTTTATTTTATGACGGGATGTGTCCTTTGTGCCAAAAAGAGATGAAACATCTCGTCAAATATAACACTCAGGGCAATCTTTCATTTGTCGATATCATGGAGCCAGGCTTTAGTGAGCAATATCCCGAACTTGATTGGGATGCATTAAACAACCGCATTCATGGTCAAACCGACCAAGGCGATATTATCACTGGTTTAGATGTGACTTATTTAGCTTGGAAATTAGTGGGCAAGGGATGGGTATATGCTCCCACACGCTGGCCTGTCATCCGTTGGTTTGCTGATAAGTTCTATAATATTTTTGCCAAAAATCGCTATACCATTTCTTATTATTTAACAGGACAACGTCGCTGTGAACGCTGTGTATTAAAGCACTGAATATCTGTTTAAATGACTTTTTTGTAAAATTGACCAAGGACATATAATGTCGACACCTAATACAGCCTTAGTGATTGGTGCAAGTGGGGGTATTGCCCGAGCATTGATTGACGAATTATTAACGCACCCTGAGATTGAGTATGTACATGCGATCTCTCGCTCGGATTTGGTTAATACTCATCCTAACATTACCGCTTACACGCTAAACTCTCTAGATGAACATGCCGTTGCTGAGTTTGTAGAACAACAAAAATCTGATGCCACACAGTATCGTTTTGTAATATCCACAGTCGGTATTTTACATCGAGAGCCGTCTGATTCTCTATGCGGTCTAAAACCAGAAAAGCGCTTGGAGGATATCGATCCTCTGCAGTTACAAGCCTATTTTGAAGTTAACACAATATTACCAGCGATATGGTTGAAGCATTTAGTCAAAATCATGCCAAAGCGCTTACCCAGTACGATTGCTTTTTTAAGTGCCCGGGTGGGCAGTATCACCGATAATAAGTTAGGGGGGTGGTATGGATATCGAGCGTCTAAATCGGCACTGAATATGTTGATTAAAAACGCTGCAATTGAATATAGCCGTCGAAATAAAAACGTCGCGTTATTGTCTTATCACCCAGGAACAGTGGATACCGGACTATCGAAGCCGTTTCAGGCAAATGTAAAGTCCGATAAGCTATTTACCCCTGAATTTACCGCACAATGTTTAGTCAGCTTATTAACCCAAGCCACTGCTGAAGAAAGTCCGTATTATCTTGATTGGGCCGGTAAAACTATCCCATGGTAAATGACATTTATAGATAAGCTTGTTAGTATTCACCGCATAAAAATAATGAAGGAATACTTATGGGTGCATCTCGCGAGCAATTCGGTTCTCGTCTTGGTTTTATTTTAGCTGCTGCAGGCTCCGCTGTAGGGATTGGTAATCTCGTTGGCTTCCCTGTGGGAGCCGCAAAAAATGGTGGTGGTGCATTTTTATTTATGTACGCTATTTTTGTTTTCTTTATCTGCTTACCTGTCATGCTGGCGGAGATGTCGGTTGGACGTAATACTCAAAAAGACCCACTCGGTGCATATTCTATGCTTTCGCAGCGTTCTTCAAAATGGAGTATCGCAGGTTGGTTGTCTATTATCACCCCATTTATGATTGCAGTGTTCTACTCAGTCATCACCGTATGGATCTTAGGGTATCTTGTTGGCGCAGCGACGGGGGATCTTGAAGCTTTGGCTAATCCTGATTACTTTGGCGAATTTATTAACTCCTCTCAAATTTTTGTTTACATGATCGTGGTACTAGCTATTATGTATTTGATTCTTCAAGGTGGAGTTAAACAAGGGATTGAGAAAGCGGCAAAACTGATGATGCCTGCGCTTTTTTTTATGCTCNTTGGTATGGTGATATTCGTTTTAATGCAAGATAACGCGNTGGCGGGGGTCAAATTCTATCTTATCCCTGACTTTAGTAAAATCGACTCTGGTGTGGTCAATGGCGCATTATCTCAAGCCTTTTTCTCTTTATCCCTCGGTATGGGGATCATGATCACTTATGGTAGCTATATTAATAAAAAAGCGGATATCCCCGGCTCAGCAAAGCTTGTTGCATTAACCGATACTGCCGTTGCGTTTACTGCGGGCTTAATGATTTTACCAGCGATATATTCGTTTAATCCTAATATTCAGCCTGATGAATTAAGTGAATCTTCAGTTGGGTTAATTTTTACATTTTTGCCGAAAATATTTTTAGCATTACAAACTAGTGTGGGTTTTGTTGGAGCAAGCATCGCTGCAAGTGTCTTTTTCTTATTGGTTTTCTTTGCCGCAATTACGTCTTTAGTTTCTATNTTTGAAGTCCCTGTAGCCGCATTGATGAGCGAAAAACGCATGTCTCGTCAACGTGCNTTGTTGCTATGTGGATTATTACTGATTATCTTGTCTTTAATGTGCGCAGTTTCCTTTGGCATGATTGATTTTCTAACCGGTTTTATGAGTTATGCCGGCGCAGAAAAATCCTTTTTCGATGTCGTCATTGATGTGTTTTATGAAACGATATTGCCATTGAATGGGTTATTGATTTGTTTATTTGTGAGTTACCGTTGGAAAAAACATAATCTAAGCCAAGAGTTAGCTGCTGGCTCTGAAGGTTACAGCGCCAGTTTATTTGAAAAATACGTGAATGTATCGGTAGGTACGTTTATTCCAATTATATTATTAGTAATTTTTATTAATACTGTTACGACTAAGTATTTTGGTGTTGCATTAATTGGTTAAATAAATACCCACCTGGCTTTACAGCATATCGTATGGGCTAGGGAAATCATATTCAAAACCCAGCATTTGCTGGGTTTTTTGTGATATCACTATTTTTCCTGAAGGTTCATTCGTAGATACATCAGTATGAATACTCTCGCTATCATTCGAAATAAATTTGAGTTTTGGAAGCTGTTTACTTTGCGCTGCAGCTTGATAATAATCCTCACGTGTCGGATGCTCAGGAGCACACAAATGTAATATGTGCCCAACGACTTCATTCCATTTTAAAACCACTTGCAACAGTCCATTGACCGCGTCTATTTGATGTACTAAGTTCACCACTTGATGACCTTGCTCAATAACACTCCTTTTAACTAGAGAGGTGACGGGGTGTCGTGTCTGGTTAATTAAACCAGCCAATCGCACTATCGTACTTTGCTTAGATGCATGCTTTAGCAACCAATGTTCTAATGTCTGATGAGCAATACCGGATGCAGTCACTGGCGCTGTGGGTGTATCTTCGTCAACCTGACCGGTGACATCGCCAAACACCGAAGTTGTCGAGACAAAGATAATGCGAACATCAGGTTGCTGAGTCATTGCAGTCTTAAATAATCTAAGCATGTTCTGGGTAAACGAATTGGCATCTAAATCTCTGCGGCCTGGAGGGATGTTGATTACCAGAACATCACACTTGGCTAAATCGGCTAATAAAGATGGATTAAACTCAGGGCTATCTTCAGAATTTTTACTGATGGAAAATAGATGTGGAGTAATACCTAACTCGTTTAGGAAAGAAAGCTGGCAAGTGCGTGTTGTTGTGCCATATACTTTTATACCTTGAGATATTAACCGAGATGCTAATGGTTGACCGAGCCAACCACAGCCACATAGCATGACGCGAGCGACATGGTTAATCATAGTTGCTGGCCCGTGTTGTCGATGATAGTCACCATATTTAAATTAGCTAAGCTCGGAATACGTGTTGCAAGTTGTAGTTCAGCTGTTTCTGCGCTGTGTAATACTTCACATAACAGTTCCGCAGATTCACCTAATGCTTTGGCATGCATCATCATTTTTTGCTCCATGCGAACTCCAAATGCATCTGGGTTAAACAAATCGCCTATACCTTCGCCATCTCCGAATAACATCTCTTTGCCGATGGCCATAAATAGACGTCCCATAGACTCGTTAATGGCATGTTGAATGGCTTCTGCAAATTCGGCTTCCCACTCTGGGCTAGTCCAGTGTTCGCTAGTATTGCTTTTGGGATCAATAAATATACTGCCATCAGGCGCATAGATATTATGTTTGAGATTGACTTCAATCGTATTCATTAACTCATTCATTTTAGTAATGAGTTCATCATCAGAGCCTAATAGCTCAGCAAATACTTCGTTAACTGCTAGATTCGCCACTTCTAAACTTTGAGCAGCAAACTCAACGCCAATCGGGATGGCTGCTTTTAAGTTATAATAATAAGATTCTACAGCGGCTCGCTGTTGTTTATTAAGGGGGACCGACTGTTCATTAACGCTGAGATTTTGTTTTTCGTCAATGACCACTGTCAGCTCTGGTGTGGTAAGTGTGAGTACTTCGTTTTGGAAACCTAGGGTCCCATTGAGATCCATCGAACAACTGTCAATCTGAACATTGATACCATTATTGTTAGCATGAGCAGAGAAGATGCAACTCAGACTAAAAATTATCCACAATAGACTAGTCGCGCTTAATGATTTCAAATTTGTCATGTATATCCCTTTATATTGATTTATCGAGGTCTTGTTAAGCCTCAATATATTGATTAAGGCTTATTGTCTTTCAAATAACATGCCAAGTTAAAATAAGACTGAATGGTTATTAAATAAAACATCTCAGATGCGATATAATCATTGTGTTTGTAATTCTGACCAATTTAATGCAGAAATCATTAAAATTATTGGCATTTGACTAATATCAATGTTTCTTCATAAATGTGCAGCTACGCATATCGTTTTATTATCTATCTAGGTATAATAATACCATTAATTTTTATTGGAGAAAGTCATGAGTGAATGGATCAATTCGATCGTATTTGGTGTAGGTATGTTAGCGTTTGTATTGGGTGTTTCCAGTATCATAATGGCATTTATTGCGACTCGATCTACTCCTTCTGGTATGCAAGAGAAAATAGAATATGGATTTTTTGGCGTGTCAGGTCTTATTTTTTGTGCCTTAATAGGCTACGCACTTGCTTAAGACAAGTGCGATTTGTCGGTAATACTTTGATATGGGCGGAGTTTGAATAATGGCATACTGGCTAGTATGTGATCAAAAATGTCCGCCTGAATTCCTTCATATTCCACCCAGTTTTTATTACTACTAAAACAGTAAATCTCTAATGCTAACCCATGTTCTGTGGGTTTTAATTGGCGCACCATNAACGTTAATGATTGATTAATTTGTGGATGTTTTCGGATATAAGCTTCGATATAGGCTCGAAATGTCCCTATATTGGTAAGACGTCTAGCATTGAGTAAGTCACTTTGATCTATCTGTTCGTTTTGGTGATAGTCTTGTAATTCGTTTAATTTACTCTCAAGATAGTGTGTTATAAATCGAACATTATGTAAGTCATTAATCATGTCTTGGTCTAAAAATGTGACACTCTGCATGTCAATTTGGATACTACGTTTGATTCGACGACCACCTGATTGCAACATACCACGCCAATTTTTTACTACCTCATTAGTCAATGTATAAGTAGGTAATGTTGCGATAGTTTTATCCCAATTCTGAACTTTTACTACATTTAAGCCAATTTCTCGGATCTCACCATCAACACCATAGGCTTGCATCTCAATCCAGTCACCGGTATTGAACATTCTATTTGCAGCTATCTGGATACCTGCAACAAAGCCAAGAATGGTATCTTTAAATATTAATAATAATATCGCAGCAATTGCAGTTAGACCTGATAATAATATTAACGGGCTTTTATCTAGGATAAGAGAAATAGTGAGCAAAATTGCAATGATAGCAAGGATCAGTTTACTGACTTGAATAAATCCGGTAATGGGGGCTTTTTTCGCTAAATTTGAACGCTGATACAATACTTCAATAGTATTGAGCAGTGAAAACACAGCGATAATTGTTGATATCACTAAGTAGATTTGGGCGCACTTTAGGACAAAACTTAAAAGTAAGGTGTTAAACTCTAATAGTACAGGTGCACTTGCGAAGACAAAAAGTGCTGGCGTAATATGTGCTATGCGGTTAAAAAAACCTTGTTCATGTAATACATCATCCCAAACCTGATTATTACGTAATAATAATGTGAGTAATTTTGACCTAACAATGAATTTAACTACCCAAAGTACAAACATTGCGGTCACTGCAATAATAAAAATAGCAGCTAATTTATAGCTTATATCTTGCATGGTAATAGCAGGATCGGGATGACGAAACAACGCATTGATAATATCTAAGATAATAAATTGAATGGTGGATGCTTGCATATTGATCCTAACCGTAGTGGTATAAAGTGATAATACTAATTATCTTTTAAAAATGTCTGAATGCGAAGATCTTTTTCTTCCCATAATGTATTTAATTGGCATCGAAAATCATCTCGAAAAATATTATCTTCTTGGTAATTGCCACGCATCTGTGCTGTAACAGGGATCTCTTTAACATCAATGATAATGCTTTTCATGTTGCCACACAGCATATCCATCATCGGCCATTGGGAGTTTTTAGGATAAATAATACTGATATCCAGCATACTATTAAATAAATCTCCCATGGTAGCCAACGTAAATGCAATACCAGCAGCTTTCGGTGGGAGTAGGTGTTGGTAAGGGCTGTTTTTTTGAATATGCTTGGAGGTAGTGAAACGAGTGCCTTCCACAAAATTGATAATGGTTGTAGGGGTATTTCTATATTTTTTACACGCAGATTGTGTCGTGGCGATGTCTTTCCCTTTTAACGCTGGATTTTTAGCTATATCGGCTTTTGAGTAACGGCGCATAAATGGCATATCAAGTGCCCATGCTCCTAATCCCACAAAGGGTAACCAAATCAGTTCTTGTTTGAGAAAAAATTTAGGGGCAGGATAATGATTTTTTGCACANCCTATTAGCAAAATGATATCTAAATAACTACGATGGTTTGCTGTGATCAAATACCAGCCTTCTGGCGATATAGAGCCAGGTATGTGGGTATCGATATCAATACGATTAAAAAAGGTGATGAACCAGATGCTAATCACACCAAAAGCCACTTCAAATTTTGCATTAAGCGCATTTAAATATCGTGTGAGAGTTGGAAAAGGGAGGACGAGTTTGATTAAACCCACTATCACAATCAATATTGCCCAGAAAGCGAGGTTACTCATTTGTAGAGTAAAATGGATAGGAAATATAAATAGCGCTTTAATCCAACTCATATTTGCCGTACTTAGCCTTAATGATAGGTAAATCCATAGATTTATTAATGCTAGTAAAATGGCGACACAGCGTCAACTATTTTAATTTATCAAATCGTATCGAATATTGATAATCATAAATGGTATCGATTCAACAACTCGCACCCTATTATATCGTATGATATTATTGAATATTAATTTATGCTTTCTTGAGACTACTCAACTGTGTCAACACCTTCTATCGACCGCCGTATTTCTGTCGCGCCTATGCTTGACTGGACCGATAAACATTGCCGTTACTTCCACCGTCTCATCTCTCAGCACACCGTATTGTATACTGAGATGGTGACAACGGGTGCAATCATATTTGGTAAAGGGGATTATTTGGGCTTTAATGCCGCAGAGCAGCCGGTGGCGTTACAACTAGGCGGGAGTGNTCCGGAAGATATGACTCATTGCGCAATCAAAGCCCAAGAATACGGCTATGATGAAGTGAATATTAACGTTGGCTGTCCCTCAGATCGTGTTCAAAATGGTCGTTTTGGTGCTTGCTTAATGGCTGAGCCACAGACGGTGGCCGATTGTGTGAGCGCAATGCAAGCCCAGGTCGACATTCCTGTTACTGTGAAATCACGTATTGGGATTGATGATATGGATGAGTATGAGGATTTATCTGCATTCATTGAACAGNTGGCTGAAGCGGGATGTGACACGTTTATTGTCCATGCGCGTAAAGCTTGGCTGCAAGGACTTAGCCCGAAGCAGAACAGAGAAGTACCACCGTTAATGTATGAGCGTGTATATCAGTTAAAAGAGGAATTTCCACATTTACATGTCAGTATTAATGGTGGCGTGAAGACCTTAGCTGAAGCTCAACATCATTTATCCTATGTTGATGGAGTGATGATAGGTCGAGAAGCTTACTCTAATCCATATATTCTAAGTGAAGTAGATCATCTTATTTATGGAGATAATCAAGCGGTCTTATCACGAATTGAAATTGTTAAACGCATGCATAGTTATATTGTTGAGCAACTGGCTGCACCTAACCAATTCGGACAAGGGACTAAAGTCTGGCATATTGTGCGGCACATGCTCGGTTTATTTCAGGGACAACCCGGTGGNAGGGTNTGGCGTCGTTACCTAAGTGAAAATGCAGTTGGGCGTAACACGTCTCCAGATGTCCTATTTGCAGCACTCGATGCCTTGCTTGAGACTCAAGCGGCCTCCCAAGCTTACCTTGATAGTAAAGTTGACTAATTGATAGGTTAAATTGACCATTTTAAGTGGTCAATTTTTTATA
>JGI26082J51739_10001300_pt1 | contig 15690 bp, 10 predicted proteins | sample SaaInl5LU_22_DNA_FD_51739 | JGI IMG/M metagenome (IMG submission 51739)
TTCAACCCGGCGGCGATGACCTTCATTTAACGATCTCACTTTATCCTGCAAACGGTTAATCAACGCTAACTCGGTCAATACAGGCGCAATACGATTTAACACCGTTGCCGCAGATAGACCATGCAACGCCCCAAAATACGTTAAATTTTGTAGCACTGTCAGGTCTAAATCGAGTGTGGTTTGTTGGAACACTACGCCCAGCTGCGCCATAATCGCCCGGGTGTCATGGCTAATATCGAAATCTGTAAATGTAATTTTACCCTGTTGTATCTTGCGTTGACCAGTTAACAAACTTAACAACGTACTTTTACCGGCTCCATTTGGACCTAGTAATACATTAAATCCAGGCTTAAGCGAAAGGTTAATATCGCTCAGTACAGGCTTGGCTTTGAAGCTATAAGTGACATCGGTGATAGTAATACTCATGAGTCGTTCTTAACCGCGATACCCCATGGATAACGTCCTACTTTGATGGATTTGATTGTAGATAACTTATCCGTGTCGATAATACTAATATCACCACTAATGCCATTAGTGGTTAATAACAGCGACTCATCTTGATTTAATGCCAACTGCCATACGCGACGTCCAACCAATAAATATTTAACGATTTCCATGGTCTGGGTATTAATGACCGCGACATGATTACTTGGTCCTAACGCAACAAACGCAAGTGGCTTAGATTGCATCAATAATATGCCTACAGGTTGAATGCGATCACGGTGAATGCCTTTTATAGCGAACGTGAGTTCATGTTTGACACTTTGGTCGGAGACATTAAATACCGTTAATTGCCCACCAATTTCAGAAGTCACCCATAATTGTGAGCTGTCTTTGGTAAACATTGCTGAACGAGGGCGCGCACCCACGAGACTATTGGCATAGTTTTGGTTAGTTTCTGTATCAATCCAATGCACCATATTCGTGGTTTCTGACGTCACAACCATTTTACTGCCATCAGGACTCACCGCTAATCCTTCTGGTTCTACGCCAACATCAATCTGGGTAATGACGTGTGCGCTAGGAATATCAATCACTGTTAATAACGCATCATCTTCATTTGCGGTATAAATAGTCGTACCGTTAGGATGCAGGGCGATAGTTTCTGGATCTTCGCCAGAGGGTAGTTCACCAATTATGGTGTCAGTTTGCATATCTAAGATTTGGATACGGTTTGCATCACTAGCACAAATATACGCTAATGTTTGGTCGTGGTTAAAGATAAAACCACGTGGACGTTCACCAACCTGAATATTTTTAATTACACTAAACGTCTCTAAATCGACAACAGAGATAGAATTATCTTTTTCATTGGTTACATATGCCAACTCTTGAGCGTCTACCGAAGAGAGTAAAACCCCAAATAAAAGAGCGGTGCGAGAGGCATGTTTAAATAGTGTGAACATGGGTAGTGTTTTCCTTGTATATATCATTGGCGTTATTGACAGACTTCACGACGATCAAAACCTAATGTGTCCAAATCAGTAATGGGATGCATAAAGCCTTCTTGGGGTGCACGCGCGACCAACCCTAACGGGTGAGTAAGTTCGATAGGCATACGTAGCTGACCATTGTAATCTCTAAAGGTTAATTTACGGCCTTTATAAGCAGCAAGTTGAAACGACTCACTACGTAAAAAAGTCGCTAATTGAGTTGGATCAACAGATTGTGTTTGTTGCACGCTATAAGCAATAGCTCGAACTGCAACATACGCATCATAATCTTGGTGATGCATAGTACGGGCATGTTGGTCATAAAAACGATTTTGTAATTGCTTAGCTCCCCATTGTTCAATACTTGGATGCCAAGTGTCAGCAACTAATCCAGCCGTACCGATAACGGGACGAGGATAATAAGTATTGTAAGGCACATACTGCCCAAAACGCTGATGAGTATCAGCGACCACTACGACATCATAAGGACGAGAAGTTTGGGTAAATAAGGGAATGTCTTGGCTCACGGTACGGCGTAAATCCGTATCGAAAGTCCATTTTTTGGACGCTTCAATCTTTAATTTGTAACGCTTTACAGTACGTTCAAATGAGGTTACCCAACGGTCATCTTCAGGGGTATCACCATCAATCAAAAAGACGCGATTTAGTCGTTTACTCAGTAACCATTGACCTAACGCATCAGTAATTTGCGCATTACTTGGCGTGGTATGCAATAACATTTTCGTGCATTGGCTTTGGCGCAGGGCGTTATCACGATTACTGATATTAATGATCAAATGAGGGGTGCTTAATGTTGCGTTATAAGCAAGCAGCTGCTGTAGATAAGGACTTACTAAATCGCTTAGTATCAAACCGGCTTGGGGTAAATGCTCAGCCCAATCTATGCGCGATGTTGATGCATTTGCTATATCGAGAAGATGGATGGGATGTAATGTGTAGTGCTGACCTAAAAACTTACCCGTTGTATTACTATCGCTAATGCCAAGTGCAGCGCCAGCTATGCCGGCATTGTCTGGGGCAACTAATAATGGATTAATAGCGTAATTTGTCAGGTCGTTATGCGAAAGATGATAGATTTTAACATCAATGTCCGCAGCATTAATGCTAGCTGAAACAATGAAAAATATGAAACACAATGCCATGAAGAACACGCCAAGTAAACTAGGTTTAAGCCTGTTATACACTGCACATGGTTTTAACATTAAATCACTTACCTCTAATCAATATCTAAAAAGTTACCAACACTCACTCTTGTATTTTTAACAAAATATCAATAATTTAGCATCTAAAAAAACGTTTTTCATACTAAAGGATGGGAAACGCTCAAGCCAAACTAGGCTAAAGTAGAGTTAGAGATTTGTTAATAATTATGTATATTACTGTATATTATTTTTAACGTATTTATATAATCATTCAAAGGATAATCCAAAATGAAACTATCATTAAAATTGAGTGCACTGACGCTAGCCTTAGCATTCTCTGCGAATGTCTTTGCACATGGTGCGGTAACGCCACAAGCTATCGANACATCTACAATCCCCCAAATAGGTGAAGAATGGGCTGATACTAATCCGTATCGTGACGTCGAAGGTGACACCAAAGCGGANATCATCCGTGTTGGCGCNTCTGCTTACAATCAAAACTGCGCGCGTTGTCATGGTCTAGAAGCTATTAGCGGTGGTATTGCGCCAGATCTACGTTATTTGGCGTCTGATTTTGATGGTGATGAATGGTATGTCTACCGGGTGAAAAATGGGGCAGTGCGAAATGGTGCTGTGTACATGCCTAAAATGACAGAGCATTTATCACAAGAAGCATTGTGGGCGGTACGTTCATTTGTAGAATCTGTTGCCGTGGCACAATAATTTGCGCAGGCTAATATTGCACAAGTTAAGCGCAGTCAAGTTCAACACACTTTTTTATAGTATGGTGAGCCTATGTCTATTGAGCTTGTGTGTTGCTAACGTCACTCATGCTCGTTCACTTGACGATATCAACGAATCTAAATACATCGTTATCTCGGTGTATGACAATTATTTACCTTTTTCTGCACGGTTGGAAGGTGTACCGACCGGAATTGATGTTGATATTGCTACCCATATTGCAAAAACAATGAACGTAGAGTTACGATTAAAGTGGATGACCGCTGACGAATCCACTGAGGATGATTTACGCAATAATTTGTGGAAAGGACACTTTTTAGATAAAACCAAAGCAGATTTAATGTTGCGCGTACCCTATGACAAAGATTACACGTTAAAAAGAGATGATGTTGGTTTGCTAGTTCACGAACAAGTACATATGTTTGCACCATATCATACCGAAACATGGAAAATCGTGTTTGATCAGTCTCGCTTAGTAGATGTACCGACCATGGCTTTATTTCAATATCATCCAATCGGGGTAGAAATTGATTCGATCCCGCAATTTTATTTAATGTCGGCGTTTCGTGGCAGTATGGCCAAAAACACACGTCAATTTGATACTTTAGCGTTGGCAGTTAAAGGCATGCAAGCTGCTAAAGTCGATGCAGTGATGGGCTTACGTTCGCAAATCACAGCTTTTCACCATACGCTTGATCCTAAACAATACCAACTCGCGAATAATTCGTTTCCTTTATTAGGCAAACAAAAGTGGGATATCGGTATGGCAGTTCAAACGGATTATCGCGCATTAGGCTACGAGGTAGGGGATATTGTGGGTGCAATGGTTAAAGACGGAACGTTAGCGAATATCTTTGCGGCACACCACGCCGAATATGAAGTGCCGGCTTATTACACCGAGTGAGCGGTTCTCCCTAGTACCATTCAATTAGCCAGCCCCTCATCATATTCTCATCCTAATGGATGAAAAAATTCACACCAGGGTCTGATAGGTTTATTTATTACAGACCTTTACTATAGTTATTAACTTGCCATTAACATACTTCGCTGAAGCATGCCATGGTAACTATTCGCAAGGTGTAAGACACATTAATTATAATTTCATGAGGAAATGAGAATGATAAATAAAGGTAAAGCAAAGGTTCTTTCTTTATCGGTGTTAGTTGCTTTAGCATTTACAGGTTCAGCCAATGCCCAAGTTACTGACAAAGATATTTTACAAGACCACTTAACAACTGACGAAATCGTCACCAATGGTTTAGGACTGCACGGCCAACGTTTCAGTACACTTGACACCATTAATACTTCTACCGTCGAAGATATACGTCCTGTATGGGCATTCTCTTTGGGTGGTGAAAAACAACGCGGTCAAGAATCCCAACCAATGGTCAAAGACGGCGTAATGTACATTACCGGTTCATATTCACGCGTGTTTGCGATTGATGCTCGTTCAGGTGAAGAGTTATGGCAATATGATGCACGTTTACCTGATGGCATTATGCCATGCTGTGATGTTATTAACCGTGGTGTAGCTTTATATGGCGACTTAGTTATTTTTGGTACCTTAGATGCCAAACTTGTCGCACTTAATAAAGACACAGGTAAGGTAGTATGGAAGAAAACCGTAGAAGATTATAAAGCCGGTTACTCTATCTCTGCAGCGCCTATTATCGTTAAAGGTAAAGTCATTACTGGTGTAGCGGGTGGTGAATTCGGCGTGGTTGGTAAAGTACGTGCGTATGACGCCACTAACGGTCAACTCGTATGGGAGCGCCCAACGGTTGAAGGTCACATGGGCTATCTAGTTAAAGATGGCAAGAAACAAGAAAATGGGATATCTGGTGGTGCACCGGGTAAAACTTGGCCTGCTGATTTATGGAAATCAGGTGGCGCAGCGCCATGGTTAGGTGGAACATATGATGCTGATACTGACTTGTTATTCTTTGGTACGGGAAACCCTGCACCGTGGAACTCACATTTGCGCCCAGGTGATAACTATTTTTCATCGTCACGCTTAGCCATCGATCCTGATACGGGAAAAATTGTCTGGCATTTCCAAACGACGCCACATGATGGCTGGGATTACGATGGTGTAAACGAAGTAATATCGTTTGACTATAACGACCAAGGTAAAACCGTAAAAGCCGCAGCGACAGCCGACCGTAATGGCTTCTTCTATGTCTTAAATCGCGAAAATGGTGACTTTATTCGTGGCTTCCCATTTGTCGATAAAATCACATGGGCTAAAGGCTTAGATGATAAAGGTCGCCCAATTTATAATGATGCTAATCGTCCAGGAAATCCGGCATCATCGGCTGATGGTAAAAAAGGGAATTCGGTTGTTTCTGCACCTTCATTCTTAGGTGGTAAAAATTGGCAACCTATGGCATTTAGCCAAGATACAGGCTTGTTTTATGTCCCTTCAAATGAGTGGGAAATGGAAATCTGGAATGAACCTACTGCTTATAAAAAAGGGGCAGCGTATTTAGGTGCAGGATTTACTATCACAGCAATGAACGATGATTATATCGGTGTGTTACGTGCGATTGATCCTAAAACAGGTGAAACTGTGTGGCGCTATAACAACTATGCGCCATTATGGGGTGGTGTCTTAGCCACTGCGGGTAATTTAGTATTTACTGGGAACCCAGAAGGTTATTTACTTGGCTTCAATGCCAAAACAGGTGAAGAAGTGTTTAAATTTAACACAGGATCAGGCATTGTCGGATCACCTGTTACTTGGGAAATGGACGGAGAACAATACATTTCAGTCTTATCGGGTTGGGGTGGAGCTGTGCCATTATGGGGCGGTGAAGTGGCTAAACGTGTTAAAGACCTAAACCAAGGTGGCAGCGTTTGGACATTTAAACTTCCTAAAAAGTACGCACAATTTGCGAAAAACTAACTTTCATTAATAATTGAAGGTATGGTGAAAGCCTCGGTAAGAAATCGTATTTCTTCCGAGGTTTTTTTTCGTGAAACAACACAATAAACGCACCAAATAATGGTTATAAAAATGTTAAAAATCATCCCAAAGTAGGAAGTTTTTAAATCCATAGAGTAATAGTAGTGAATGCTGAACGAGCGCACTATGGATATGTAAATTTTAACTAGTTAATTGGAAATCATGCAATTTTCGATTAACACTTATTATTAGGTTGCTCTTTTATCCGCGGCCTATCTTAACTATGTACCGAGGTGATTATGATCTATGCAAATCCAGGGAGTGAAGGCTCCGTATTCACGTTTAAAGCGAAATACGATAATTTTATCGGTGGCAAATGGNTTGCCCCNGTGAAAGGTGAGTATTTTACNAACACCACTCCTGTAAATGGCAGTGATATATGTCAAATTGCACGTTCTACAGCTGAAGATATCGAGCTTGCATTAGACGCTGCTCATGCAGCAAAAGACGCGTGGGGCAGTTCATCTGTTACTGAGCGTTCAAATATTTTATTAAAAATAGCTGACCGTATTGAACAAAATATTGAATTGTTAGCGGTTGCTGAAACATGGGATAACGGTAAAGCGGTTCGTGAAACACTCAATGCTGATGTACCTTTATTTGTTGACCATTTCCGTTACTTCGCAGGGTCAATTCGTGCCCAAGAAGGGCACATGTCACAGATTGATGACAATACTGTTGCTTATCATTTCCAAGAACCATTAGGTGTAGTTGGTCAGATTATCCCTTGGAACTTCCCATTATTAATGGCTGCTTGGAAAATTGCCCCGGCTCTTGCTGCAGGCAACTGTATTGTTATGAAACCTGCTGAACAAACCCCAGCAAGTATCATGGTGATGCTTGAGCTTATTGAAGATCTCTTACCAGCAGGTGTGCTTAATGTGGTCAATGGTTTTGGTAAAGAAGCCGGTGAAGCATTAGCGACGTCGACTCGTATTGCGAAAATCGCCTTCACAGGTTCTACGCCAATAGGTGAGCACATCCTTAAGTGTGCCGCAGAAAACATGATCCCATCTACCGTAGAATTAGGTGGTAAATCGCCTAACATTTTCTTTGAAGATATCATGAATCAAGAAGATGCATTTATTGATAAATGTGCTGAAGGGTTTGTATTAGGTTACTTTAACCAAGGCGAAGTCTGTACTTGTCCATCACGTGCGTTAATACAAGAAAGCATTTATGACAAGTTTATGGAACGCGTACTTGCCAAAACCAAAGCCATTAAACGTGGTAATCCATTAGATACTGATACGATGGTCGGCGCGCAAGCCTCTGGTCAGCAATATGAAAAAATCTTATCGTATATTGATATTGGTCGTGCTGAAGGCGCTGAAGTCGTTACCGGTGGTGAAAAAGAAATGATCGATGATAGCCTCGATACTGGGTATTACGTACAGCCAACTATCCTTAAAGGGGATAACAGCATGCGTGTATTCCAAGATGAAATTTTTGGTCCAGTTATCGCTGTTACTACGTTCAAAACGGAAGAAGAAGCATTAGCGATTGCAAATGATACTCAATTTGGTTTAGGTGCAGGTCTATGGACGCGTGACTCTAACCGTGCTTATCGTGTTGGTCGTAAAATTGAAGCTGGACGTGTATGGACTAACTGTTATCACTTATATCCTGCTCATGCAGCATTCGGTGGTTACAAAAAATCAGGTATCGGTCGTGAAAACCACAAGATGATGCTTGATCATTATCAGCAAACCAAAAATTTATTAGTCAGCTATGACATTAACCCATTAGGTTTTTTCTAAGCCCAAATAAGTAACGAGTTATTCAGTAATAATCGAATGGTGGCTTAATATGATAATGAATATTGAGTCACCATTTTTTTTCACTTTTAATAAGGTTTATATCCATGCACATCATCGCTGTGGTTAGTCGAGTATGTTTATTGATATTAATCTTAATGTGTGTGTATTTGCCTGAAGTCTTTAGCAAAGAAGGGGATGTCACATATATTCCTGCCGATATCGAAGCGATATTTCCAACTGCGACACGAATTGGCACACGAGATCCTGATATTCCAGTCATTCCCGTTTATCAATTAAATCAACTTTTAGGTTATGTATTTGAATCCAATGATTTTGTTGATTTTATGGGGTTTGCCGGAGAGCCTATTAATATTTTGATTGGCCTGGACCTGCAAGGTGTGATGAAAGGATTAAAGATCCTGCAGCACAATGAACCGATATTTGTATATGGGCTAGGACAAGCGCCATTTGTTGATTTTGTTAATAAATATAAAGAACATTCGATACGAGAGCGCTTTATCATTGATAGTGCAGATCAACGTTCTGCTAATTCAACATATTTTGATGGGGTAACCAAAGCAACCGTGTCGGTATTAGTTGCCAACGATACAATTATTTCCTCTGCGCTAAAAGTCGCTAGGGCGAAATTAGATGGCTTTATTGCGCCAAGTAATATGATGCTAAAACCGAGTATTGGACCAGTTGAAACCTTGTCATTTGCACAGTTACTTGAGCGAGGCTTAATTACCCATTGGCAAATGCCATTAAATGAGGTGTTAGCAGACCAAACCTTAGAGAGTGAAGTACTCAGTGCGATTTCCGATATTGAACCTAAAACTGGACAGTTTTTGGATCTGTATTTAGCATTTATTAATATTCCTATAATAGGTGAAAATTTATTAGGCAAACAAGAGTTTGCGCGCTTACAAGAAAACCTTAAGCCAGGGGAGCATGCTTTATTAGTGTTCAGTAATGGCGATTATTCTTATGTTAGCGAAGAATTTATACCCCAGACCATTCCCACACGTTTATCTTTAACGCAAAGTGGCTTCCCGACGGATATTCGAGATATTGATTTTTATAGTTATTATGAACCGAGTTTTGCTATTCCGCTCCCTGAATATCAAGATATACATGTATTACGCTTAAAATCACAGTCAGGATTTGAGCTAAGTCGGGAAATGACGTTGGGTATTGGTGTAAACTACAAAGCGTCTTTTTTTGATGTACAGCAACATTTATTTACCCGCGAGATGACGTTATCAGATAGCTTATTTATGCTCAACCCTGATGCCATAAACAGCGAACCAAAGCCATTGTGGATGCAGATCTGGGAGGATAGAGCTGGCATTATCGCAATAACGTGTTTATACCTCATTGGAATCAGTGTGTTGTTTGTCAAACAAACAGCGTTAGTCAAACATGAAAAACTAACACATTGGATCCGCGGTGGTTCGATGTTATTTGTGTTATTTTTTATCGGTTTTTATGCCCAAGGTCAGCTTTCGGTTGTCAACATCTATACCTTATTACTCGCCTTATATAACGGTTTTAAGATCCAAGTGTTTTTACTCGACCCTGTGATATTTATTTTATGGGTTTTTGTCTTTATAAGCTTATTTATTGTTGGACGTGGTTTGTACTGTGGCTGGCTATGTCCTTTTGGGGCACTGCAAGAGTTTGCTGGGTTACTCGCTAAAAAATTCCGAATAAAACAAATTAAAATCAAACCCCAACAGCATAAATGGGGTCAGACCCTAAAATATTTTATTTTACTAGGATTGCTCGTTAGTGCGTTTTTCTCGTTAAATATTGCTGAAAAACTGGCAGAAGTTGAACCCTTTAAAACATCCATTACATTACATTTTGTGCGGACATGGCCTTTTGTGGTTTACGCTGTATTGCTACTGTTACTCAGTATGAAAATTCATAAAGTGTATTGCCGGTATTTATGCCCATTAGGTGCGGGACTTGCTATTGTTGGCCGGTTCCCACTCTTTAAGTTGTTACGTCGACGTGATGAATGTGGCACTCCATGTCAATTATGTAAAACCAAAAAATGTGATATTGATGCCATCAATAAAGACGGTAGTATTGATTATGGTGAATGCATTCAATGTCTCGAGTGTGTTGTGACAATCGAAAACCCTAATCTGTGTGTGATTGATAAATACAAAGATAAAAAGGGAAAGACGACTAAACCAGCTTCATCGATTAAAGCCAGCGATGTCATTGTGGTTCAGCCATTGTGATAAAATTGACCTACTAAAGTCGTAGCTTAATAGCTAGGCATTTACTTTATATTAACAAACGTTGTAAACACTAAAAAAATGATCCTTTGATATGATAAGTACTACCGCTATAAGCCACTCGCTCGATCCTCATATCGCGTGTCTTGACATTAAAACTCAGCTAGATCTAGGCAAAATGAGTACCATCATTTTTTATTGTTCATCGGCGTATGATTTAGATGTATTGGCTACTAACATTAATGAGCATTTTCCTGACCATAAGTGTATCGGGTGTACTACTGCCGGTGAGTTTGCAGGTAACGGTTATGAAACCAATAGTATGGTGGCATTGGGTTATCATGACAGTCATTTTGTCATCCAAAGTACATTAGTTGAAAACCTGCAATCGTTTACGGTCATTGATGCCCAAAACGTGATGAACACGTTAAGAGATGCAATTGCACCTAAAGCGATAGCCCCGTTAGAACGTCAGAGTTTCTTATTTTCATTGGTCGACGGTTTAGCATCTAAAGAAGAAGAGTTTTTAATTACGTTCGATAGCTGTACCCAAGGCTTACCGCATTTTGGTGGCTCGGCTGGTGATGACTTAAACCTTAATAAAACTTATGTGTTTTACGATGGTAAATTTCGTTCTTCGGCTGCGATTATTTTGTTATTCAATACGCCACAAAAGTTTTCGGTGTTTTCTGTCAATCATGTTAATGATTCACTGAGTAAATTAGTGGTCACAGATGCCGATCCTAATACCCGTCAAGTATTTGAAATTAACGGTGAACCAGCGGCAACTGTCTATGCTGATTTATTAGGTATCACGGTAGACGAGTTAGAGCCCGAAGTGTTTTCGTTACATCCTGTGGCTGTAAAAATCGGCGGTGAGTATTACACTCGTTCGATTCAACGTGTAAATAAAGACTTTTATTCTTTGTCTTTTTATTGCGCGGTGGATATTGGTATTGTGCTCAATGAAGTTGACTTGATTGATATTAATTATCCACTATCTACTAAGTTAGAGCGAATTCGCAACAGCTTAGGTCCGGCGCATCTGGTGATGGGGTGTGATTGTTTTTTACGTCGGTTGGAAGTGCGAAGTAAGTCGTTAAATGAAGAAACTCGTGATATTCAAAATGAGTTTAACTTGGTTGGTTTTAATGCATATGGCGAACATATTAATGGGTTGCACTTAAATCAAACGTTTACTGGGGTCTATATCAGTGAGGATACGTATGAATAATAGGCTAGCTCCTGAATTTATGTCGTCGGCAGATGAAATTACGTATCTCAAAGCACAAAATACTAAACTTCAGAAAATCAATGATGCATTAATATTCCGGGTCGAAGAGGGCCCTGGTAATAATGCTGCGTATTCAGCGTTTGAAAACTCGGTGCATTTAGCCTTGCAAGTTAACCTCAAAACTCATGAATTAAATGAAGCATTATCTAAATTACAAGGGTTAAACCAGCGTTTGTCTGACGCTAATAAAGAAGCGAATTTATTTAGACAACGGTTTATCGATGCGATCGAAAGTATTTCAGAGGCATTTGTATTACTTGATAAGCAAGGCAATATTATTTTCCAAAACTCTAACTTTATTCGTTTCTGGCAACACACGGATATGACGTCATTGGTGGGGACCAATTATTACGAACTTAAATCTTTGGCCAAAACCAAAGGCATCATCCTAAGTGTTACGCCCAACAGTGAAGAAAATAACTCGGTGTATCATCTCAACAATGATCGCTGGTATCAACTCACAGAACGCCGTATTCAAGATGGCGGGATGGTGTTGTTATTTACTGATATAACACGTATCAAACAAGCTGAATTACAACGCTACGAACGCGCCATTGCGCAGAAAAATAAACTCTTACAAGATTTGATTGATAATTTATCGCAAGGTGTATTATTACTCAATAAGGATGAAATACCGGAGGTCTGGAATGCCCAGTTTGAGTATTTTTGTGGCTTATCTCATGAAGCCATTCAGCAAGTAACACAGTTAGCGGAATTTAGCAGTATTACCGATGTCTATTTGGATGCTAATCAACACTCCCACTATCATATACAAGAATTGTCCAATGGTAAGGTGATTGATGTGCATCGGCATTATTTGCATGATGGTAAAAGTATCATTACGCTTTCTGATATCACTGAGCAACATCAGTACGAACAATCCATCAAAGAAAGTGAAAACTGGCTGCGCACCATTACCGATAATGTTCCTGCGATGATTGCTTATGTTAATAACAACAAGCAATTTATGTTTACCAACAAAGTCTATAATAAATGGTATGGCGGCAGCGCAGGCGATCTTGTTGGGCAAAATGTCGCACAAAGTAAACTGTTTGATGAATATGAACAAATCGCAGTCTATGTTGATCGCGCCTTAGATGGTGAAACGGTTACATTTGAAACTAAAGAAACAAATGAGGACGGTACAGAGTATTATCTTTTAAAATCGTATGTACCCAATAAAACAGACAGGGGAGAGGTACTGGGATTTTTCGTTTTAATTAATGATGTGACTGAGCGGATTAATGCCGCACAAGCACTCAAAGATGCTAACTTTGAACTTGAACAACGTGTACAGACGCGCACGCAAGCATTAGAAAATGAAATCGATAACCGACGGGCGGCTCAACAACGATTATCATTAGCGATGCTCGAAGCAAAATCAGCGACCGAATCAAAATCGAAATTTCTAGCAGCAGTGTCTCACGATTTATTACAGCCGTTAAATGCGGCGCAATTATTTGCGGCGTCGTTACTCGGTGATTTTGATCCTACCGAAAAACCACTCTTAAACTCAATAAAAAGTTCACTTAATGATTTAGAAAATTTGATTGTGACATTAGTGGATATTTCTAAACTNGATGCAGGAGTGATTAAACCAGACAAACAAATCTTTGCCCTTAACTCATTATTAGAAAATATCTCTGCCGATTATGAAAAAATTTCACTCGTACATGATATTGATTTTACATTTGTTCCAACCAGTGTGTATGTTGAATCAGATAGTTTATTACTGGCTCGAATTTTACGAAACTATTTATCCAATGCCGTACGATATGCCCGCGGTAGAAAAGTCACTCTAGGCTGTCGTCGGCGTCTTGCTCATATTGAAATTCAAGTATGGGATACGGGGGGCGGTATTGAAGCGGCAAATTTACAAGAGATTTTTAAAGAATTTAAACGCTTAAAAGGTGCGGTTCAAGCACAACAAAGTTTAGGCTTAGGTCTAGCAATTGTTGATAAAATGGCAAAAGTACTTGGGCATGACATTAATGTGGTGTCTGAATATGGTAAGGGTTCGTGTTTTTCAGTTAGTTTACCCATCATGGATAAACCGCGAAAAACTAATTATACACAACAACAGCCAGCACTATTTACTCATGATTTAGACGGGGCTGTCGTATGGATGGTAGATAATGATCCGACGATCTGCGATGCGATGCAAACCTTATTGTCAAAATGGGGCTGTGAAATAGAAACAGCCACGTCGTTGGATGTATTAGGCGATAGCGTTGATTTGGTAGACGGTACATGTGATTTATTATTAGTAGATTACCATTTAGATAATGACCAAACCGGTATTATGGTTGCGGATGCTATTAATCAACTGAGAGCTCAGGCAATACCGACAATTATGATTTCTGCCAATTACTCAAAAGAGTTACAAGAGCAATGCAAGGCCTTAGAGATATCGTTACTCAATAAACCAGTCAAACCACTAAAATTGAGAATGACCATGCAACAATGCATTAAGGTTTATAACGAATAAGGTTAGCGTTTTAAGTATTGGTCAAAATCAATATTAGCGCTACCCACAACGACTTTCACACGGTTTGACGCTCCGAGCTTTTTCAATATAGACGACACATGGGACTTAACCGTGGTTTCTGAAATGTTCATTTCATAGGCAATGTATTTATTGGCTTCGCCTTGAGTCAGGTATTTTAATACCATCAGTTCTTTGCGGGTCAACAATTGCATTTTCTCGGGTAAGATCTCAAAATCTCTGTTTTTAGATGATGACTGCGGTTTAATTGGAGCACGGATCAAATCAGAAGGTAGGCAAACATTGCCATTAAAAATTGATTCTAATGAACTCGTAATCGTATCAACACTGGATGATTTGGAAATAAAGCCTACCGCCCCATAAGAAATCGTTTGTAAAATTTGTTGTTTTTCACTTTCAGCCGAAATAATTACAACAGGGATCGTAGGATGCTCATTACGTAATTCAAGTAGTCCATTTAACCCAGATGTACTAGGCATATTCAAATCTAATAACACCAAATCAATATCTTCATGAACTTTGAGCACCGAGTGTGTTGCTTCAATAGATTCGGCTTCTAAGCATGAAGAACCTGGGAAATTATTGGCGATAATTCCCGTAATGGCTTGTCTGAAAATGGGGTGGTCATCGACCACTAATAACTTATACATAACACCTACTTCACAAGTAAATAACAAGCTTGATGATAACACTATTTGCCAGCCTATTGTGCATCATAATACTGATGGATGATAAAATAAAAAGGGCACCTAATACAGGTACCCGTTGGATTTAATCACAATGTTTCAACATTATTTTTAGTCATCTAAAAACTAATGCACATATCTATTAATAATTAAAAAGTAACAACGGTTCCGATAGAGAACGTCTTGTTATCTTCTGCGACACTAGATACTGAATTTTCCGATTCCGTGTTGTTATATTCGGCCACCAAAATGACCCCAGGACGAACCGTACGGAAATAACCTAACGCAAAGTTTTTATGCGTAGTTGTACCTGCAGCAGTATTAGCAGTATCTAGATTTTCTGTTTCACCGGAGGAGATGACAAAACGATTATCACCCATCGTGTAAGAAGCTTGTAATAACATACCATCGGATTCATTCGATTCTGCGCCGACAACATGGTCAAGCCCAGCTACATGGCCTAAACCTTCAGATGAATAACCTGATGCGGTGAGTGAAAGACCTGAGAATTTCACATTAAGACCATAACCAACACCAGATTGGTCTTGACTAATACCTGCGACTTCACTCGATTGTGATACGCCATTTACCCACGCTTTTAAAGCTGCGCTGTCAAGGTCAACGGAGTAGGAGGCTTCAAATTCCATTCGCGGTGTATCTTCTGAAGAATCCGCTGCCGCTTTATTTGGATCCATGATCCCAACAGCAATATTAAAACCATTCATATCAGTAGAGCGGTAAGTAATTTGGGCCTTAGGGAACGGATAAACATAACCGGTAGAAATATTACCAAAAGAAACATTACCACCATCAACTAAACCGAAGGTATCAGAAGTTTGGCCATAACCTAATAACAGCTCATCGCCAAGGATATTGGTGCGGTTAAATAAACC
>JGI26082J51739_10001303_pt1 | contig 15667 bp, 12 predicted proteins | sample SaaInl5LU_22_DNA_FD_51739 | JGI IMG/M metagenome (IMG submission 51739)
GTAAATCTGGCGCCGCACCATGATGCGGTGGCGCATCTTCTTGGCGGAAAGACCAAACAGCCAAAGGCTGATGTGGCAAATTGCCTTGCTGATTTACTGCCAAAACGGCTGGCCGCGGAAATATGCGATCTTTTTGGCGTGGTTGGGCGGCTTGCCGACCGCAGCGACAAGCATCTTCGTCATTTGGGCAAGATGGTGAATGATTGGCAATTGATCCCGAACGGCACCGAAGGCTATCGCACCGCCGAAGTGACAATTGGCGGGGTTGATACAAATGGCCTGTCATCCAAGACGATGGAGGCCAAAACCGTGTCTGGCCTGTATTTCATTGGCGAGGTGGTTGATGTAACTGGCCATTTGGGTGGCTATAATTTCCAATGGGCGTGGTCATCGGGCTTTGTTGCCGGACAAAATGCCTAGCCCCAGAATGGCCATATAACAGGCGGCTTTGTGACAGGAACCGTTTAATCGCCACCGTTCATAATGGCCATGCCATAATGACGATTCACTAATCGCTATTCGACCGGCCGCCAATCGGCATGCTCGGGGTCAAAATAGAGCAGGCTGCCATCGCCAATATCGTTCCAAAGTCCGTGAATTGACATGGTTTCGCCCTCGACGGCTTCGCGGACAAANGGAAAGCTCATCAGATTTTCCAACGACACCAGCACCCCTTCACGTTCAAGGGCGACAAGCTGTTCTTCGCGNGAGCCGAGATTCTTGACGCGTTCATAGCCGGGGCGAAGGATATCCATCCAGCGGCCAACNAAGCTAGAGGATTGTTCAAGTTCAGGCGCTGCACCCGAGCACATTTCATAACAGCCATTCACCCCGCCGCAATTGGAATGGCCAAGAACGACAATATGCGCGACTTTAAGCGTTGTAACCGCATATTCAACCGCGGCTGAGGTGCCGTGATGGTCACCATCGGGCTGATAGGGTGGCACCAGATTGGCAATATTACGGTGGATGAAAAATTCACCTGTATCCGAGCCAAAAATTGCAGTGACATGAACGCGGCTATCACAACAGGAAATCACCATGGCACGCGGATGCTGGCCCATATCGGCAAGATGCCGGAACCAGGCTTTATTTTCCTGAAATTTTGTCGCTTTCCAGCCAAGATAACGTTGTGCCAGATATGTGGGAAGTTGCGTTGCCGCCATGTCAGTCTGCTCCGATCAGGTTTTGCCATTTGTCTGACAAAGATTGTCAAGCCTNGGCGGGAGAATAACGGATCTGATCGCTGAAATCTAGTTTATTGCGGCATAACAGATTGTTTTACTGATCGATATCATCGCCATAGCGTGCGCCAAGTTCGGTGATGATACTGTCCAGAAATTTGGCCGCTGCAACAGGTAGAACGCGTCCTTTTAGCTGGCCAATATGCAAAATACCGGCTGGCACGTCGGCAAGATCAACCGGTCTTGCCACTATCGCGCTGGTTTTTAAGGGGGCGGTGATCAGGTCGCTTGGCATGGCGATTGGAATTTGAAAGGAAATGACCATTTCATGGGTCAGATAATTTTGCAGAAATTCCTGACTGTTTGATTCGATTACCGTTCCAAGTTCGACACTGCGCCGGATCAGGCCAACATTGAGCAATTGCCGTAATCCGGCATCGGCACGCGGTAGAATGGCGGGTTGCCCAACGCAATCGCGAAGCCGAATCATCGGTTTTTTGGCCAAAGGGTGATTGGCTGACATCATACAGTAAAGCTGTTGACGGGCGGTGGCCATTGTCTGGAAATCAGCGCTTTTGATCGGTTCAAAAATCAAAGCCAGATCAGCCTCTAACGTGCGAAGCGCCTGTTCGGCNGCATCACCCGATTGGCGAACCAGATCAAAAGTAACCGCCGGATGTTCGCCGCGATAGCGGGCAACGGTTTCAGGCAGAAAATAGCGCATCGTATCAGCGCCGCTGGCAATGCGGACATGGCCACGCCGGATTCCCGATAAATCGGCAATTTGCGATTGCACCCGCGCCAATTCGGCGGTTTGGGTGCGGATATGCTGGACAAATAATTCACCCGCGGTGTTCAGCCTGACCCCCGATGCCAAACGTTCGAACAGGGGTTGGCCGATCTCATCTTCAATTTGCAGAATTCGCCGATTAAGCGCGGTTGAGGTGATGGCTAGCTTTTCGGCGGCTTTGCGAATTGATTTTTCGCGGGCAACCGCGTCGATAAAGCGTAATGACGTCATAAAGCGCATATCAAAAAACATCCCNAAAACTGGCTAAAACACAAGATTTATGAGGCCAGCTTAGCTATGTGATGCAAAAAACGCATCACAATTATGCAAAACTAGCAGAATTTTTTTNATCAAACAGCTGTTACCACNANGCCATCGGCTCATAACCGCGGGACTGACGGCGCCCTATTCCTCCAAAAGACCGTCACGAATTACCGCCCTAATATCGGCGACCCAGAACGGGGCTGACATCGGGCTTACTCAGGACGGCATCAAATATGCCGGACAGACGTCAAGGAAGGACGAGACATGAAATATATAATCGCAATCATCCAGCCGGGAAAATTGACAGCGGTGCATGATGCGCTGCTGGAAATTGGCATCACCGGCATGACCGTAACCGAAGTGCAGGGCTATGGACGGCAAAAGGGCAAAAGCGAGATTTATCGCGGTGCCGAATATACAGTTCATTTCTTGCCAAAAGTCAAGATTGAGCTCGCCTTGCCGGCAAAAATGGCGGCAAAGGCGATTGATGTCATCAAAACCGCCAGCTCAAGCGGCAAAATTGGCGATGGCAAGATTTTTACTTTCGATCTTCAGGAAGCGGTTCGGATTCGTACCAACGAAACTGGCGATAGCGCCCTTTAAAGGCATCACGTAGGAGTTACCAATGATTAAAACAATTTTAAAATATTCGTGTCTTGCTGGCGCGGCTAGTTTGATGGCTAGTCCGGCTTTTGCGCAAGAGGCACCGGCGCATAGCGTTTTCATCCTGAACTCATTGCTGTTTTTGATGTCAGGGTTTTTGGTGATGTTCATGGCATGNGGCTTTTGCATGCTTGAGGCCGGTCTTGTGCGGGCGAAAAACACAACAATGCAATTGACCAAAAATGTGGCGTTGTTCTCGCTGGCGGCAATTGGCTATTATCTTATCGGTTATAATTTGATGTATCCGCTTGGGACATGGTCGGTTGAAGGCGTTTTGTCGGGTCTATTACCAGTTGCTGCCGTTCTTGAGGCGGTTGGCGTGGCACCTGATAAGGTCGATGATATCTCTTATGCGTCAACCGGATCAGATTTCTTCTTTCAGTTGATGTTCTGTGCGGCNACAGCTTCGATTGTATCGGGCGTGCTTGCCGAGCGTATCAAGCTATGGCCGTTTCTGCTTTTCACCTTTNTCCTNACTGCGGTGATTTACCCGTTGCAGGCAAGCTGGAAATGGGGCGGTGGNTTTCTTGACAGCATGGGCTTTCTTGATTTTGCCGGTTCGACTGTTGTCCATTCAGTCGGTGGTTGGGCGGCGCTTGCTGGCGTGTTGATCCTTGGCCCTAGAATTGGAAAATATAAAGACGGCCGTGTTGTGCCGATGCCTGGTGCGAATTTGCCGCTGGCAACACTTGGAACCTTCATTTTATGGATGGGCTGGTTTGGTTTTAACGGCGGATCGCAATTGGCGATGGGAAGCATTGGCGATGTTGCTGATATCTCGCGTATCTTTGCCAATACGAATGCCGCTGCGGCTGGTGGTGCGCTTGTCGCGCTGGCACTGACCCAGATTTTCTATGGCAAGGTCGATTTGACAATGGTGTTGAACGGCGCGCTTGCAGGGCTTGTGTCGATTACAGCAGAACCGCTGACCCCGACTTTGGGCGCAGCGACCTTAATTGGCGGCGTTGGCGGCGCGATCGTGGTCTTTGCCGTGCCGTTCCTCGACAAGATCAAAATTGACGATGTTGTCGGTGCCATTCCGGTTCACCTGATGGCCGGTATCTGGGGAACGCTTGCCGTGCCTTTGACCAATGGTGATGCCAGCTTTGTGACGCAGATAACTTCAATTCTCATTGTCGGAGTGTTCACCTTTGTGGTCTCATTAATTGTCTGGTTTGCCATTGATAAAATCATGGGTATTCGGGTCAGTGAGGAAGACGAGATTGCAGGTTTGGACAGTGCTGAACTTGGTATGGATGCCTATCCCGAGTTCTCACGCTAGATAATTTTGCAACGTCAAAGTTGCAGCAAAACAAATTTAGCCAGCGCCGGTTTTATCGGGGCTGGCTATTCATTAGGAAAAACAAGAACAATAAAATCTGAAAGAGCATTGTTTTTACTGAATTTTAGAAGCTTTACAGCAGCGGTTTTTTTCTCCTATTCTAGCATCTTATTATCCCCGATGATTTTTGTCGAAAAATAGCGGTGTGCAATAGAGCTGAGAGAGTAATGTCGCAAACATTAAACGAAGGCCGTTCGAGCACCAAACCACTTTTTGAAGCTGTTGGCGTGACCAAGAGCTTTGGCGATTTCATCGCTAATGACGATGTGTCTTTTCGAATTCATGCTGGCGAAATTCACGCGCTTTTAGGTGAAAATGGCGCTGGCAAATCGACCTTTGTAAAAATTGCTTATGGGCTATTACAGCCTGATGCTGGCCAGCTATTTTGGAATGGCGAGCCAATTTCCATTCCCGGCCCCCAACAGGCACGCCAGCGCGGCATTGGCATGGTGTTTCAGCATTTTTCGCTGTTTGACGCATTGACCGTTGCCGAAAATATTCAATTGGCAATGCCTCCCGGTGAAACGATTGCGTCCCTATCGGATCGCATTGCCAGCATTTCAAAAGAATATGGTATCGAGGTTGATCCGGCGGCGCGTATTCACAATCTGTCCGTTGGTCAGCAGCAGCGTGTTGAGATTGTTCGCTGTTTGTTGCAAGACCCGAAATTGTTGATCATGGATGAGCCAACATCGGTTTTAACCCCGCAGGAAACCGAACAGCTTTTTGAAGTTCTTCGCCGGTTTGCTGAAAATGGGCTGGCGGTGTTGTTTATTTCGCACAAGCTGGATGAAATTCGGGCTTTGACAAGCCGTGCAACCGTATTACGGCGCGGACAGAATGTTGGCTCGGTAAATACCAAAGGCCAATCAAACCGCCAGCTTGCCGAATTGATGATTGGCACCAAAGTCAAGGATGTGGCGCGCCAAAAAGCACCAGCCAAAAGCAAAATATTATTTGCCGTGACCAAGTTAAACCGGCCAAAGCAAAATGCGTTTTCGGTGACGCTTCGCGATATTACGATTGAGGCGCGCGCCGGCGAAATTTTCGGGATCGCCGGGATCGCTGGTAATGGCCAAGATGAATTAATGGCGGCGCTAACCGGTGAATGGCTTGGCAATCAATCGGGGGTCATCACGCTTGATGGCGGTGATATTTCATCGCAAGGGCCAGCCGAACGCCGCCTTGCGGGCATGGGATTTATTCCAGAAGAGCGCAATGGTCATGCGGCAGTGCCGTCAATGAGCCTCGCCGACAATGCGTTGCTAACCAATCATTCGCTTGCCGGTGTGGTGCGCGGTGGGGTGATTGATCTTGTCGGCATGCGCACCAAAGCCGCAGCGATTGCAGCGGATTTTGATGTTCGCCTTCCCGAGCCTAACCCGTTGGCATCATCCTTATCGGGTGGTAATTTGCAGAAATTTGTCGTTGGGCGCGAAATTATCAAAGTGCCGCGCGTGCTTATCGTATCGCAACCAACATGGGGTGTTGATATCGGGGCGGCGGTGTTTATCCGTGCGGCAATGCTTGATCTTGTGGCCAAAGGATCGGCAGTGGTAATGATATCGCAGGATCTCGAAGAAATTTTTGCGATTTCGCATCGCATTGCCGTATTGCATGATGGTGTTTTATCGACGGCTGAATCGGCCACAAAATTGACGGCTGAAAAGGTTGGGCTTCTAATGGGCGGCAGTGATGCCCCAAAAGATGCGGCACAAGGTGCAGTTCAAGGAGCAAGCGCATGATCAGCATGACTCCGCGCAAACATATTCCGCTGTCGCTGACGCTACTGACGCCAGCGGTTGCCATTGTCCTGACCTTGGCTGTTGGTGCCGGTATTTTTGGTCTTCTTGGCTTTAGCCCGCTTGGGTCACTTTATACTTTTTTTGTCGCGCCAATTTCGCGCCCTGATCAAATTGGTGACCTTTTTGTAAAGGCCTGTCCGCTGATCATTACTGCCACTGGGCTGGTATTTTGTTTTCGGGCGAATGTGTGGAATATCGGCGCTGAAGGCCAGTTGGTTTTTGGCGCCATCTTTTCGGGTTGGGTGGCGCTGAGTTTTCCCGATTGGCCAGCAATAACCCTGATGCCGGCAATGGTCTTGGCAAGCATTATTGGCGGCATATGCTGGGCGATGATACCGGCGTTATTAAAAGTCAGGTTTAACACTAATGAAATTTTGGTGTCGTTGATGCTGACTTATGTTGCGGCGCTGTTTATCGACTGGCTGGTGCGCGGCCCGTGGCGTGATCCGATGTCATTCGGGTTTCCGCTGACGAAAATGTATAGCGATGCTGGTCTGATCCACCGGATTGATGTGCCGTTTGTTGGCAGTTTGGGGCAATTGCACTGGGGGGTTGTTGGCGCGTTGCTATTGGCGATTGCTGGCAGTTTCGTGCTGTCGCGCACGATTTTAGGATTTCAGATCAAGGTCATGGGCGATGCGCCGCGAGCAGGCCGGTTTGCTGGCTTTAAGCCGCATCTGGTGACGATTGGCGTTATGGCAATTGCTGGGGGTGCAGCCGGGCTTGCCGGAATGGTTGAAGTGTCTGCCAGCATGGGTCAGCTGCAGCCGAATGTGTCTTTTGGTTATGGGTTTACCGCCATCATTGTTGCATTTCTGGCGCGGTTAAACCCGATTGGGGTGATTTTTGCCGGCCTGATTGTCGCCCTTGCCGAACTTGGGGGTGATTATGCGCAGATCGCGCTTGGCATGCCAAAGGTGGTGACAGGTGTTTTCAAGGGGATCTTGCTGTTCATGCTGTTGGCAGGTGAGACATTTAACCGTTATCACATCACCTGGCGGCGTCCGGCCGTATTGCCGGTTTCAAAGGAGCAATAGAATGGAAGCTTTGATCCTAACCGTTCTATTGACGTCGGTACCGTTGATTTTTGCGGCAACGGGTGAATTGGTTGCTGAACGAAGCGGGGTGTTGAATTTGGGTGTTGAAGGCATGATGCTAATGGGGGCTGTGTCGGCCTTTGCGGCAACATCAATCCTTGGAAATCCTTATATGGGCATTCTGGCTGGTGCGGTTGCTGGGGCGATGACCGCGGCGGTGTTTTCGCTTTTTGCCTTGGGTCTTGCCACCAATCAGGTCGCAACAGGTCTTGCCCTAACCATTTTTGGATCAGGCTTGTCAGGACTTGTTGGCGCACCCTTTGTCGGCGGCACGGTTGATGGTTTGCCCAATCTTGCCATTCCGCTTCTTGCTGATATTCCGGTTATTGGCGATTTGCTGTTTAACCACGATATCATGGTCTATTTATCGATTGGCTTTCTTGTGTTTGTGGCGTGGTTTTTGAACCGGACGCGGGCCGGTTTGGTATTGCGGGCGGTTGGCAATAGCCACGATTCGGCGCATGCGCTTGGTTATCGGGTGCTTTTGGTGCGGTTTGGTGCGGTGTCATTTGGCGGTATGATGGCTGGACTTGGCGGGGCATATTTGCCGCTTGTGCTAACGCCACATTGGTCTGAGGGCATGACCGCGGGGCGCGGCTGGATTGCACTTGCGCTTGTGGTCTTTGCATCTTGGATTCCTTCGCGTATTCTTGTTGGCGCGTTATTATTCGGCGGAATTACAATTATGCAGCTGGCCGGACAGGCGCGGGGATGGACCGTGCCGTCACAGATGCTGTCGATGCTGCCCTATATTGCGACAATCATTGTTTTGGTGGTGATTGCGCGTAATCGTGATTTCGCTTTGGCAAATTCCCCAGCCTGTTTGGGGCGTTTGTTTATCGGTAACAAATAGATGTCATCAGGCATCAAATCTTTTATGGCATTAGGCATTTAATGTTTCAGGAGGAAACAATGAAAACAAAAAATACCCTTTCATTTGGTGCAGTTGTTGCTGTTGCCAGCTTGGCCTTGTCGGCTTTGGTTGGTTTGACAACGGTGACTACGGCGAATGCAGCTGATAAAGTCAAGGTTGGCTTTGTCTATCTGACAACACCGGGTGACCATGGCTGGACTTATGCGCATGAAGTTGCTCGTCAGGATGTTGAAAAGCATTTTGGCGATAAGGTTGTAACAACCTTTGTTGAAAATGTGCCTGAAGGGCCTGACTCAGCACGCGTCATCCGCGAATTGGCAAAACAAGGAAATGAAATCATTTTCACCACCTCTTTTGGCTACATGGATCATACGATCAAGGTCGCTAAAGAATTTCCAAACGTGAAATTTGAGCATATAACTGGCTATAAGCGTTCTCCAAATGTGGCTACCGGTAATATCCGGTTTTACGAAGGCCGTTATGTCCAAGGTGTTGTTGCTGGTCTGATGACCAAATCAAACAAAATTGGTTATTTGGCATCTTTCCCAATCCCCGAGGTAATTCAGGGTATAAATGCATTTGGCATTGGTCTTCGCTCGGTGAACCCAAAGGCCGAAGTTTCAGTTATCTGGGTGAACTCTTGGTATGATCCGGTTAAAGAAGCTGATGCAGCTAAAGTTCATATTGCCGAAGGTGCGGACATTCTTGCTCAGCACACAGACAGCCCTGCTATGCTGCAGACTGCACAAAAAGCTGGTGTTCATGGCTTTGGCCAGTCAAGTGATATGAAAGCTTTTGCGCCAAAGGCACAATTGTTTAGCTCTGTGAATAACTGGGGACCCTATTATATTTCAAAAATTCAACAGATGATGGATGGAAAATGGTCAACTGGCGAGGGCCCTGATCACTGGGCTGGTAACACGTGGGTTGGTATGGCAGATGATTATCTGGTGTTGTCACCATTTGAGAACATGCCTTCGGATGTTGCCGCCGCTGCGGCCAAGGCTGCTGCCGATATCAAATCAGGCAAAAACAAGATCTTCACTGGTCCAATCAAAGACAATTCTGGCAAGATTCGTGTTCCTGCTGGCAAGACCTTGAATGACGGTGAGCTGTTCCAAACGCTTGATTATTACGTCGATGGTATTTCGGGCAAAATCCCGGGCTAATGCGCTAGCCTGACGATTGAAAAACATCAAAAAGGGGTGTCTCGAACGGGGCGCCCCTTTTTTGATGCGGGCGCCATTCATTATATTAGAAAAACCTTTCTAAATGCATCATGCGCGATCAAAAAGGGCTGTATTTTCCGTTTGTTTCTGCGCAGAATATGGACATGACAAAGACAGATCAATCTTGTACTGGCAAACCCAGTATTTTCGTGACGCGCCGCTGGCCAGCCGATGCTGAAGCTGCGCTTTCCCAGTATTTTGTACCAACTTTCAATATGACCGATACGCCGCTTTCTGCCGCCGAGATGGCCGCCGGTTTTGCCAGCCATGATGCCATTGCGCCAACTGTGTCTGACAAGATTGGAGCCGATATCATTACGGCCGGTGCCAATGGTAAAGGGCGGTTGATCGCCAATTTTGGTGTTGGCGTTAATCATATTGATCTTGGTGCCGCTTCTAGGGCCAATATCGCGGTTAGCAACACGCCCGGTGTTTTAACTGATGCCACTGCTGATCTTGCCATGACGCTGATTTTGATGCTGTCGCGCCGTGCTGGTGAGGGTGAACGCGAATTACGGGCAGGCGATTGGCACGGTTGGCGGCCAACCCATTTAATGGGGCGTGCCTTGCAGGGCAAAACGCTTGGTATTATCGGTATGGGGCGCATTGGCAAAGCGGTGGCGCAGCGGGCGGCATTGGGCTTTGGCATGGAAATTGTGTTTTATAACCGGTCGCGGATTGGCGATATATCAGCCTATCCAGCACGCCAGCTTGACGATGTTGAGAGCGTTTGCCAGATGGCTGATTGTCTGTCGCTTCATTGCGCGGCAAGTGCCGATACATTTCATATTTTGAATGCTGACCGGTTGGCGATGATGAAGCCGGATGCCTATGTCATTAATACGGCGCGTGGTGATGTTGTTGATGAANCTGCTTTGGCGGTGGCGCTGTCGGCCAGACGCATTGGCGGGGCTGGGCTGGATGTGTTTCAAGGTGAGCCGGTCATTGATCCGGCATTACTAGCTGCGCCAAATACCGTTTTATTGCCGCATCTGGGGTCGGCAACAATCGAAACGCGAACGGCGATGGGGCTAAAGGTTGTCGAAAATGCGCGTGCCTTTTTTGCTGGCCAGCCTTTGATTGACCCTGTTTGAGGTGGATCGAATGAATTTTGACGCTTCAAGCGAAGCTTTGGTTCGCAAAAGCTTTGCTGCGGCGCTTGCCGCTGGACAGCCTGATCGCATCACCCGATCGGCCTATATGTCGATTAACCGGCAACCAACGGCGGTTATTGCGCTTGGCAAGGCGGCTGGCGCGATGGCAATGGCGGTTCGCAACGGTGGCTATGATGGTTCGGGTCTTGTCATCACCACCGATGAAAATCACCGGCAGATTGATGGTTTTGAATGTTTTGCCTGTGCGCATCCNGTTCCCGATGAGCGCGGTCTAACCGCGGCGATTGCGGTTGAAAATCTGGTCAAATCCCTTGGTCAGACCGATCATTTGCTGTTGCTGATCAGTGGTGGCGGCTCGGCCTTGTTGCCAGCACCATCAAGCGGCATCAGCCTTGCCGAAAAAATCGCGCTGAATGATGCATTGCTGGCAAGCGGTCTTGATATTCACGCAATGAATGTGGTCCGGCGGTTATTTTCACGGCTAAAAGGCGGCCGGTTGGCGCGTTTGGCAGCACCCGCCAAGGTAACGCAATTTCTGTTATCGGATGTGCCGGGTGATTTGCCGGAATCAATCGCCAGCGGCCCTGCTGTTGCCGATCCGGTGCCGCTTGATGATGCGTTTGCGCTGATTCAAAAACATGGTCTTGATCGGCTGGATTTTGTGATGCCGCATTTGCAGGCAATCCGAAATGGGACGGCAGACGGGCCAGTGCGATCGGGTGATCCGGTTTTTGATAGGGTGCAAACCAAGATTCTGGCAAGCAATGCGCAATGCCGTGATGCGGCAGCAGACTATATCCGCCAAGCCATGCCCGATATGCATTTTCTCGATGCGCCAGCCCTTGACGGCGAAGCAAGCCAGATGGCGGTGCATCTGGCGGCGCAGGTTATAAGCCAGCGCCAGCATCATGCTGGTAAGCCCTATGCATTGGTGACTGGCGGCGAAACAACGGTGACGCTTGATATGAATAATCCCGGCAAAGGGGGGCGATCGCAAGAATTGGCGCTTGCCTTTGCGTCGGCAATGACAGCTGCCGGATCAAATGCGCCAAAGCAATGGGTGATTCTGGCTGGCGGCACCGATGGCCGCGATGGGCCAACCGATGCGGCTGGCGGTATTATTGCCGCGTCACAAGATTTTGATCATGCGGCGGCTCGGGCCGCGCTGTTATCACATAACAGCTATGATTATCTCAAAGCGCATGATCAGCTATTGATGGTTGGGGCAACCGGCACCAACCTTGCCGATCTGGTTTTGATTGTTGCGCAAGATTGACCATCTAGCCAATGGCGTTTTGCCGCCCGACATAGCCTGCATAAAAAAGGGCCGGACAAGACATAAAGTCCTGACCGACCCTGATTTGCGGATAGGATTGGCAAACCAAACAAACTCCCCCAAGCTGGCTTTGTTCGCCGCGGCCTATATCGCAAAGCTCTATAAATCGTCGTCTAAATTCGTGCAGATCTCCTGCTGTTGATGCGTCTGACCTGCATCTTTGTTGTGCCTTTTTTGCGGGACTTCAGGCAAGGAAAAAAAAGCAAATTTGAAAATTGTAAAATATTTACATTTTCTATTTACAGGTTATGCTGAAAACTCAGGTAAAGCTGAGCCAGCGGCCAAGTGGAGGAAATGACGCGATGCAGGAAAAAATTCTTGTCGGGCATAAATTGCGGCGGTTTCGCAAATCTATTGGCCTATCGCAAACAGCGATGGCGGAAACGCTGGAGATCAGCCCCTCTTATTTAAATCTTTTAGAGCATAATCAGCGCCCTTTGACCGTTGGATTGCTTCTTCGCCTTGGCAATAGCTTTGATATTGATCTCAAAGATTTTGCCGAAGATGACGCGGCTAGCCTTTCAACGGGCATGTCTGAAATTTTTGCCGATCCATTGCTGGCAGATGAGCAGGTGCCACGCCGCGAAATTCAGGACATGATCACCGCTGCGCCAGGTGCGGCGCGCGGCTTGGTTACGCTGTTTCAGGCCTATCGCAAAGTGCGTGATGAATTAGAGGCGACCGCGGGTGATGGCGGCATTCGGCAGATGAGCAACCCTGTTGAAAAGGTACGCGCTACATTGCAGCAGGCGAATAATTACTTTCCCCTTCTTGAAGAAGCGGCAGATGAATTGCGCCGTACGGCCAAAATTGAATCGATTAGTGATTTTGGCCTGACGGGCGATAATACGCTTGCCAGCCTTGCCGCCCATGTGAAAGACACGCTTGGCCTTCGCGTTAGGATCATGCCGGTAGAGGTGATGCAAAACCAGCTTCGGCGCTATGATCTACATCGCCGCGAGATTTTGCTAAGTGAGGCGTTGCGTCGCCCGCAACGACAGTTTCATCTTTTGATTCAAATCGCGCTTCTTAGCCAGCAAGCGGCCTTGGACAAAATCTGCCAAGATCAGGCGGTTCAGGATGCGCAGGCGCAATCCTTGTTGAAAATCACCCTTGCCGGTTATTTTGCCGGTGCCGTTATGATGCCCTATTCGGCCTTTCTCGATTCGGCAAAAAGCCTTCGCTATGATCTTGACCTATTGGGGCGCCGGTTTGGTTGCAGCTTTGAACAGGTCTGTCACCGCCTCACCACATTGAATGCGCCGAATGCGCGTGGTATCCCGTTTTTCTTCATTCGGGTTGATGATGCTGGGAATATTTCCAAACGGCTTGCCGCGGCCGGCATGCAATTTGCCACACATGGTGGCACCTGCCCGAAATGGACGATGCACAAAGCCTTTCGGACACCGGAAAAGATTTTGGCACAAGCGGCCGAATTACCAAATGGGCAGAAATATTTCATGCTTGCCCGCACCGCGCCACCATTATGGTCGCCAACCTTGGCGCAATCGCCGGAATTTGCCGTCACTCTTGGTTGTGAATTGCATCATGCCCGCGATATGATTTATGCGGATCAGATTGATATTTCCAAATCGGCGCGGCTTGACCAGATTGGTGTTGGCTGCTCAGTTTGCGAGCGAATGGATTGCACCCAAAGAGCGCATCCGCCCATTGGCCATGAATTGCGCTTTGATGGGCCGATGCGCCGGATCGGTCTTTATGACCTTGGTGTCAAAGGCACAAACAATAAATAACCTGCAAATATCTTTTCTTCCGAAATATCATTGGTTTTGCGAACCGATGCGTCTGTTCATGCCGATGGCAATGGCCGGATTTGTTTGAAATATTATTACAAAAACGGCGATTTTGGCTTTTTGAAATAAAATTACCAAGCAAAATTTGCCTCGGTTTAGTGCCATGTGTTGTTTTAAAACCACCCGCGATCTGCTAGCGTGTCGCATGAGATTTGATGAGGGCCGGTGCGGGCATAGATGCGGTGAAATCTGATCTAACGGTCACGAAGATGGCGTGGAAGCAATGATGCATGANAATGAACAGATTGATCGCAAGGATGACGGCAGTGACCGGCTTGCGGCGCTTTATGGCCTGACGCCAAAGGTTGAAACGGCAATTATTGATGCTGTTCAGGCGGGCGCTGTTCGCCGTCTTCGCACGCTTGTTGCGCCGCTTCACCCGGCTGATCAAGCCGATCTTTTGGAACGCATGCCAGCGCGGACAGCGGCGTCACTCGTAAGGTTTCTTGGCGATCATCTTGATGCGGAAACGCTGACTTATCTCGATGAAAACACGCGTGAAGCCATTGTCGAAGTGATGGGCGCAAAGGCCTTGGCGCGCCAGCTGCATGATCTGTCAACTGATGATGCCATTGATATTATCGAAGAGCTTGAAGAAGATGCGCTTGCTGATGTTTTGGCGGCGCTTTCGGCCGAAGACCGGGTTCTTGTCGAAGAAGGCCTGTCTTTTCCTGAAGATTCGGCGGGTCGTCTTATGCAGCGTGAAATTGTCACGGTGCCGTCTTTTTGGACGGTTGGCCAGACAATTGACTATCTGCGGGGTGGCAAATCGGCAACCGATGATTTCTATCTGATCTTTGTTGTTGATCCGGCACGCAAACCTCTTGGCGAGGTGCCGCTTAGTAAACTTTTATGTGCGCAGCGCCCGCGTCGTATTTCCGAAATTATGGAATCTGACTTCCGGTCGATTCCGGTTGATATGGATCAAGAAGAAGTGGCGNTTCTGTTTCGGCGCTATGGCATGGTGAGTGCCGGTGTTGTCGATCTTGGCGATCGGCTTGTCGGCATGATCACCATTGATGATGTGATTGATGTTATCGATGAAGAAGCTGAAGAAGATTTGATGGCGCTTGCCGGTGTTGGCGAGGCCAGTTTGCGATCGAGTATCCGTGAAACCTTGCAGGGGCGGACAACTTGGCTTTTGGTCAATTTGCTAACGGCGATTTTGGCGTCGGTCGTGATCGGGGTGTTTGATGCGACCATCGAACAATTGGTTGCCTTGGCGGTGCTGATGCCAATTGTTGCGTCAATGGGCGGCAATGCGGGTACCCAGACGGTGACCGTTGCGGTGCGGGCGATTGCCTTGCGTCAATTAGATGCAGTCTCGACGCGCAATTTTGTTATTCGCGAAGGGTTCGTGGCATTGCTGAATGGACTGCTTTTTGCGGTTTTAGCCGCCGTTGTGTCTTTTGTCTGGTTTGGTGATCCGGAAATTGCCGCAGTGATGGCGGTTGCTATGCTTGCCAATTTGCTGATTGCGGGGCTTAGCGGAACCTTGGTGCCGATCGGCCTGCTTCGCGCTGGGATCGATCCGGCGGTGGCATCAAGCGTTTTTGTGACAACGATAACGGATGTTGTCGGGTTTTTTGTGTTCCTTGGGCTTGCCGCACTCTATTTGATGTAGGCGGGGTCAAAAAGATCGAGGAGGTAATTACGGTTCTGTCGTCAACAGGTAAATCATACCGATATGACGGGATTCGAATTTTGGTGTTTTCATGACGGTTCATTTGAAAAAATTATCAGTTGGCTCACAATCGCTCGATAATCTTCGTGATTGGCAGGCGCTTCGCCTGGCGCAAGGTGGCAGATTGGTTCATGTCACGCGCAACCGGCCGCGCCGCGCCGAAGAGCTGCTTGATGGGGGGTCGATCTATTGGATCATCAAGGGGGTGGTAACCGCGCGTCAGGCCATTATTGACCTTGCCGAGGCGCAACGCGCCGATGGTACACCGGCCTGCGGCATTGTGCTGTCACCTGAAATCATTCAAGTCGCCCCAACAAAAATGCGTATTTTTCAGGGCTGGCGATATCTTGAAGTNAAGGATGCGCCGCCTGATATCGGTGCAGGTGATGCCAGTGATATGCCTGCCGAATTGGCCGCAGAACTGCGCGAGCTTGGGATTTTTTAAAAACCCAATTCTCACCAGCCCCAAT
>JGI26082J51739_10001305_pt1 | contig 15655 bp, 16 predicted proteins | sample SaaInl5LU_22_DNA_FD_51739 | JGI IMG/M metagenome (IMG submission 51739)
CGGCGTTTGTGTAGTGGTAAGACCTTAGCCTTCCAAGCTAAAGACGCGGGTTCGATTCCCGCACGCCGCTCCAACTACACTTCATTCCCTTTGGATGGATTTACCCCCTGATCGGCAGGCTTTGCCGTTTCATGGTGGAAAATGGCTGCCTCATCCTCCATTTCAAGCATCATCACATCATTGAATTTATTGAAAAAGGTGCAAAGGGTGATGCGTAGCGTCAGCTCGACAATTTGGGTTTCGCTGAAATGCGCACGCAGCTCGTCAAACTGGCGATCACCAACGCGGTTATGGTCGCGCGTCACCTGCGCCGCATAATCGCGAACCATGCGGTCCACCGGATCAAGACCCGGGCAATCCTCATCCAGAATCTGGTCAATAACGGCGCGTGGCAATCCAAAATCCAACAAACGCGGGCCATGATGGGCAACACAATAATCACAACGATTGATTGCCGATACGGTAACAATGGCAATTTCGAGATGGCGCTTGTCAAGAATGGGGTTGTCGGCCATTTCAAGAAGCATGCCCATCAGATGGCGAAGCGCAATCGGCCGGTGCAAATATTTTCACCTGATTTAAAAACGGCCCATATTCATCGGCAAATCGCTGATAAACCGGCTTGGCATCTTCGGGCACTTCATCAATGCTAATATCACGAACGCGGGCCATGATGTATCCCCCCTCATCGCCATTCGATGCCAATGATCATCACCGGCCTTTCCTTTTGCTGATCCAAGCCTAGGGGGAAAATGCCCCAGCTTGCAACCTTGATCACACGCCAATTCCGACAATATTCATGTGCCTGTGAACGCTACAATATATGAAGAAATGATTAATTTTTAGGCATTGAATGCGAAACCTGCCTCAAATTTTACCAAAACAGCAATCGGTGATTAAATTTACGGCATTTTTCTTGATTTGGCACCGGCGATGACCAGACTGCGCCGATAATCATGCGCCAGAATCTGGCGCGTGTCCTTAAGTTATGGAGTATCAGTGATGCAGTTTCCTTTTTCGGTCATCAAGCGGCTTGGCACCGGCTTTATTGCCGCCAGCCTTGTTGCCAGTCCTGTTTTCGCGGCTGACAGCGCCATTGACAGCGGCGACACCGCATGGATATTGACCGCAACCGCGTTGGTTTTATTCATGACCCTGCCCGGTCTGGCACTTTTTTATGCTGGCCTTGTCCAGTCTAAAAACATTGTTTCGGTTTTGATGCATCATTTTGCCATCGCTGCCCTCATGTCGATTTTATGGGTGATTGCAGGTTATTCGCTCGCCTTTTCAGGTGATGGTGCGTGGGTTGGCGATCTTGCCAATGCCTTTATGAGCAATATAACACTCGACTCAGCAAGCGGTACGATACCCGAATCCGTCTTTGCGGCATTCCAGATGACCTTTGCGATCATCACGCCTGCGCTGATCATTGGCGCCTATGTCGAGCGGATGAAATTTGCCGCATTGTTGCTGTTTTCGGCAATCTGGCTTTTGGTTGTTTATGCACCTGTTACGCATTGGGTCTGGGGCGGCGGCATCATGGCCGAATGGGGCGTTCTTGATTTTGCTGGCGGCATTGTCGTTCACGCAACTGCCGGTACGGCTGCTTTGGTTTGCGCGCTTGTTGTTGGCAAACGTCGCGGCTTTCCGACCTCGATACAACCACCGCATAGCCCGGTTCTGACAATGATTGGTGCCAGCATGCTTTGGATCGGCTGGTTTGGCTTTAATGGTGGTTCGGCTTTGGGTGCTGGCAACAGCGCAGGCATGGCGCTTTTGGTAACGCATATCGCCGCGGCAACGGCCTCACTTGTCTGGATGTTTATCGAATGGTTCCGTTTTGGTCGGCCATCGCTTGTTGGTATTGTAACCGGCATGGTTGCAGGTTTGGCAACCGTAACGCCGGCATCGGGCTTTATCGGNATTCCTGGCGGTCTGATCCTTGGCCTTGCGGGCGGCGTTGCCTGTTACATTGCCGTTGATCTGATCCGGGTGCGGCTGAAAATCGATGATTCACTGGATGTGTTTGCCGTTCATGGTGTTGGCGGCATTCTTGGCAGCTTGCTTGTTGCCTATTTGGCGCTGCCAGCCTTTGGCGGGCTTGGGCTTGCCGATGGCGTAACGGCGGGAAGTCAGTTTATGGTTCAATTGTCATCTGTTGCCATTACCGTTCTGTGGACGGGTATTGCCAGCTATGTGATTTTGAAAATCATCGGCGTCGTTATTGGGCTTCGCGTTGACCAGCAGGACGAGATCGAAGGCCTCGATCTTAGCCAGCATGGCGAGCGCGGCTATCACAACGGCTAATCAGCATCAAAATCAAACAGTTAAACAGCGGNTTCTCCCCAAAGCCGCTGTTTTTTTATGGGAAATCATTGGGCGATGCGCAGAATGGGGCTAGTTATCTTGCCATTCGTGGCGCACCGATTCATTGCGTTCATCGGGCAAATATGAATCGCGTAACCCCTGCCAGATATCATCATTGGTCAACTGGCGAAGCGTCCAAACGGCCATCGNACGCAGCAAAGCGGACGAATGATCCAAAAATGGCATGACCAAAGGCATCAAACCAGCATCGCCGCTATTGCCAGCCGCAATAAGCACATTTCGCAAAAACCNTTCATAGCCTGCGCGGCGCACCGGCGTACCGGCAAAAAACTGGCGAAATCCAGCATCATCAAGATTCAGNAAATCAGCAAGCGGCGGCAAATCAGTTCCGGCTTTTGCGGCCAGCTTTTGTTCTTTGGCACGGCTGGCGAATTTATTCCACGGGCAGATTGCCAAACAATCATCACAGCCAAAAATGCGATTACCGATCGCGTGACGAAAGCTTCGATCAATGATCCCCTTATGCTCGATTGTCAGATAGGAAATACATCGCCGCGCATCAAGCCGGTAAGGGGCAGGAAACGCATTGGTTGGGCAGATATCGAGACATTGACGACAGCCACCGCAATGATCGGTTTCAGGCGCATCAAAAGGCAAAATAGCGTCGGTCAGGATCACCCCTAAAAACAGCCATGATCCGGCCTTGCGCGAGACAAGATTAGTATGTTTTCCCTGCCAGCCAATTCCTGCGGTTTGCGCCAATGGCTTTTCCATCAATGGCGCCGTATCAACAAACACTTTTACCGCATGGCCGGTCTGCGCCGCGAATTGGCCTGCCAATTGTTTTAATTTGCCCTTAACCAGATCGTGATAATCACGTCCACGCGCATAAACCGAAATATTGCCTGCTGACGTTGCCGCCAGATTATCCATCGGATCATGATCGGGGCCGTAATTCATTCCAAGAACAATGGCTGTTTTTGCGTCTGGCCACATTGCCTGCGGCTGTTGACGTTTTGCCGCCGTATCGCGAAGCCAGCCCATATCGCCTTCAAACGCATCATTCAAAAATGCCGCCAGCCCCGCCCTATTTACTGGCCCAATTTCTGCCGGGCCAATGCCAGCCAGCAAAAACCCTTCATCGGCGGCGGCTTCGATCAACCAGCCGCGCGGGTCTTTATGGGCATTTGGCTTTGTAGGCTGAATTGTCCTGCTCACAATGGTTCGATATCTCCCATTGCCTGCATCGCGTGAAAATTGGCTTCATAATCGGCAAAAGTGCCAGCTTCAATCGCACGCCGCATATCGGCCATTAAATCTTGATAATAGTGAAGATTGTGCCAGCTAAGCAGCATCAGTGACAAAACCTCTTCCGCCTTGAATAGATGGTGAAGATAGGCACGGCTATAGCGCGAACAGGCCGGACAGCTACATGCCTCATCAAGTGGGCGCGGATCATCGGCATGGCGGGCATTTTTCAAATTTACTGGCCCGCGGCGGGTAAATCCCTGTCCGGTTCGACCCGACCGTGTTGGTAAAACNCAATCAAACATATCAATACCACGCGCCACACCGCCAACAAGATCAGATGGCTTGCCAACCCCCATCAAATAGCGCGGCTTATCCTGACGCATCAGCGGCGTTGTCACCTCAAGCGTCTCAAACATCGCTTGCTGACCCTCACCAACGGCAAGACCGCCAACGGCATAGCCTTCGAAATCAATCTCCTCAAGCGCGGCAACAGACTCAGCCCGCAAATCAGGAAATACCGACCCTTGAACAATGCCGAACTGGCCATAACCGGTTCGTGCCTGAAACGCGCTGCGTGACCGTTTGGCCCATCGCATCGACAATGCCATTGATTCAGCGGCAACCGGCTTGGTCGCCGGAAACGGTGTACATTCATCAAAGNCCATTGTGATGGTTGCATCAAGAAGATGCTGGATCTCGGTAGACCGTTCGGGTGTAAGCCGGTGCTTGCTGCCATCAAGATGCGATTTAAAAGTCACCCCATCTTCATCAAGCTTGCGAAGTGGGCCAAGCGACATCACCTGAAACCCACCCGAATCTGTTAATAGCGGGCCATCCCATCCCATCATTTTGCGAACCCCGCCAAGCCGCGCAACGCGTTCTGCCCCGGGCCGAAGCATAAGATGATAGGTATTTGCCAGAATGATGCTGGCGCCGGTTGATTTCACCGAATCCGTCATCATGCCCTTTACCGTGGCAGCCGTGCCAACTGGCATGAAAACCGGCGTTTCAACCGCGCCCCATGCGGTGGTCAGACGACCCCGACGCGCCATGCCGTCAGTCGCTTTTAGGGTAAACCCAAATTTTTCAGTTTGTTCAGACATGGCAAAATCCGTTAATTGGNTTGAAAGCAGCGAGGCTGGCCATTATTGATCGGCTATGGCGGCGATACTGGCAATGATATCAGGAGATGGGTTGCGTGTCATAAAACAGGCATCGCCATAGGAAAAAAAACGGTAATCATTGGTAATGGCATGGCGGTATGCTGTGGCAATCTTATGCATGCCTGCAAAGGCGCTGACAAGCATCAGCAAGGTTGATTTTGGCAGATGAAAATTCGTCAATAATGCGTCAATGACCCCAAATTCATATCCTGGTGTGATGAAAATATCGGTTTCACCGGCAAATTCAATCACCGCGCCATGTTGCTGATAACAGGCTTCCAGAATCCGCAGGCTAGTTGTGCCAACGGCAATGACCCGCCCGCCTTTGGCACGCGCCTCAGCAATGGCTGCCGCGGTTTCGGCGCTGATCTGGCCCCATTCGCTGTGCATTTTATGATCTTTGATATTATCGGCTGTCACCGGCAGAAATGTACCCGCGCCAACATGAAGTGTAACCGGCAGGATGCGTACGCCGCTAGCTGAAATGGCTTTGGCCAGATTATCGGTAAAATGCAATCCGGCTGTTGGCGCCGCCACGGCACCGCGATGGCGCGCAAACATCGTCTGGTAATCTTGCCGGTCGGCTGGCTCGGCGCCATCTGGGCGGGCGATATAGGGCGGCAAAGGCATGCTGCCATAGCGATCAAGACAGGCATCAAGTTCAAGGCGGGTCAAGACAGCCGCATTTGCCGGATTGATAAAGCCAAGCTCAACATCGCCGCCCTCGCCACGACCAAGAACCGTTGCGGCAAAATCATCAGCAAAAATAATAACATCATCAATTCGGCATTTCTTGGCCGGTTTGGCAAAGACGCGCCAAATATGATCAGATTCACGTTTATGAAGCGTTACGCTAATTTTCGCCTGCCCACGCCGTCCTTCAAGTCGGGCGGGGATCACTTGCGTATTATTGACAATCAGAACATCACCCGCGCGAAGCAATGCTGGCATATCGCCAATATGGCGGTCGGCAATGCCATCACCCGACAGATCGAGCAAGCGAGCAGATTCGCGTGGATCGGCCGGTTTTGCGGCAATCTTTTCAGCGGGAAGGCTATAGTCAAAGGCGTCGAGCTTCATAATATTTATCCGCCCAAAAACAGAGGCTATAAAAGAAAAATTGGATTGGAGACTGGATCATATCACCGCAAAAAACCGGCATATATGCCTATTCATAAATCTGGATCACACCGTCAACATGACCCGTCTCGGCGACGACCACAAGACATTGAACTCTTGATTCCAGCATTTTTGCCTCAGCCGTTCCCATCATCTCATCTGGGCCGATGGTTAATGGCACCGGACTTGCGACATCACAGACCTTGGTGCTTTTCAAATCGGCGCCATCAACCAGCAAGCGGCGCAAATCGCCATCGGTAATCACCCCAGATAGTTTGTCACGGCTGCCAACCAACGCAAGCCCAAGACGGCCTTCAGTCATGATCAGCAACGCATCTTGAACCGATGCCGTCGCATCAACAAAAGGCAGATTTTGGGATCGCATCTTATCACGAACACGCGTCAATAACCGGCGACCAAGCGCGCCGCCCGGATGGGTGTTGGCAAAGTCACTTTCCTGAAAGCCGCGCGCCTCCATCAAGGCAACGGCAATGGCATCACCAAGGACAAGCGAATTCAGACTGGATGTTGTTGGCGCCAGATTCAACGGGCAAGCTTCGCGGTCAACNGAGATATCAAGGCTGATCTCGGCGCTTGTTGCAATGATGCTTGACGGATTTCCCGTCATCGCAATCAACCGCGCATCCAACCTTTGAAAAGCAGGCAACAGCCGCACAATTTCTTCGGTACTGCCTGAATAGGATATCAACAGCACAATATCGCCGCGGCGCACCATGCCAAGATCGCCATGAATGGCCTCGGCCGGATGCAAAAACAGCGATGGTGTGCCAGTTGATGCCAATGTCGCTGAAATTTTACGGCCAATAATGCCCGATTTACCCATGCCGCAAACAACAACATGGCCCGTGCTGGCCTTCATTAACGCAACGGTTTTGGAAAAATCTGATCCAAGACCGGCTTCAAGGCCTGTCAAGGCTTCACGATAAGCAGAAAATAATGTCTTTGCCGATGCAATTACCTGATTGGTCATGCGCGTGCGGCTCCTCTCGCCCTGACAGATCGAACAGCAGTCTAATAACCGGTTTTGTGACGAAAAGCCAGATCAGCGTCAGATTTAAGATAGGTTACCCATCTTGTAATGGCTTGGCCAAAAACTCAGTCGCCAGATCAAAATCATCAGGCCGGTTCAAATTCATGAAGGGATCAGGCGTTCCTACAAATTCAACCGTCACGCAATGATAGCGCGCAGTAAAATCATCAATTTTGCGTAATCCGTCATCAATTACCNCCTTGCGAAGCGCACCGGCCAGCGCCACCGGCCAGATGGCAAAGACCGGATGGCGGCGCGTATATGACATTGCTTGGGCGATATCAGCGCCATTATCAAGCCCCGCTTCAAGCCGCGCAATCAAATCAATTGGCAAAAAGGGCGCATCGGTGGCAAGGCTGACCATATGGGTGCAATCAGCCTGATTTGCCGCGACCCACTCAAGGCCGGTCAGAATGCCCGCCAACGGCCCTGCGTAACCGTCAATCACATCNGCACAAACCGGCAAGCCAAAATCGGCGTAGCGAGCTGGATCACCATTGGCATTCAGCATGATCGGCCGGTTGGCAAAATCAACACGGTCAAGAACATGGCGCAAAACCGGTTTACCGGCCAGTTCAATCAGGTTTTTGTCGCCGCCACCCATGCGCCGCGCCTGCCCACCGGCAAGCAATATGATTGCTGATTTTGGGGTCATTAGCGTTCATCCTGCTGGGCAGCGCGTTGGCGTGACGGGCTGTCGGCCACATCGGCGGCATCACCGCTATCAAAAATGATCCGTTCAATGCCCGATAAAGCAATGAACCTTTTGCCCTTTGCGCGGCCAATGAGCGTCAATCCCGCCTGACGCGCCAGATCAACCGCCGCTGCGGTAAAGCCAGAGCGCGACACCAAAACCGGAATTTGCATTTGCACGGTTTTGATCACCATTTCCGTGGTCAGCCGCCCTGTGGTATAAAACACCTTGTCATGGGGTGATGCATTATTCAGGAACATCCAGCCGGCGATCTTATCAACCGCATTATGCCGCCCGATATCTTCCATATAGACAAGCGGCCGGTTTTTCTGACACAGCACACAGCCATGAATGGCACCAGCACTTAAATACAGGCTTGGCGCGGTATTGATTGCCTTTGACAGTTCGATCAACCAACTGGCATGGAAACGGGCATCCTTATCAAGATCGATATCATCAAACCGTTCCATCATATCGCCATAGGCCGTGCCTTCAGCGCAGCCGCTAGTCCGGATTTTCCGTTTCATCTTGGCTTCAAAATCAGTTTCGCGCGCGGTGCGCACAATCACCACGCCAAGATCATCATCAACATCAATGCCGGTTATTTCATCATCGCGCTGAAGCATATTCTGGTTCAAGAAGTAGCCAACCGCCAGTTCCGGCACCCAGTCACCAAGCGTCATTGAGGTCACAATTTCCTGCCGGTTCAAAAACAAGGTGATGGGTTTTTCCGTGACCACGGGCAAGGTAACCGGCTGACCGGTCTCATTGACCCCTTCAACCGGCTGTGACAGGCCGGGGGNGTCTGGATTTGGCTGAATTAGAAATGGGGAATTGCTCATCTCGTGAAGATGGCCGATATCAGTGCCAATTGGCAAGTGGTTTTGCCTTTGAGCGGCAAAAACTCTATGATAAGCCATGCTATGCGATTTATCCCAACCATTGGTCCTATGATAGCAGGTGGTCATGAAACTCCATTTTAGCGCTTCTGAACATGATGAGGCTAAACTTCGTNTTGCGCAGCTGACCGGTCTTTATGGTCAGACCAAAATCGAAGACGCGACCCATATTGTTGCGCTTGGCGGTGATGGGCATATGTTGCATGTGTTGCAGGACTCATTGTCCTATGGCTTGCCCGTTTTTGGCATGAATTGCGGGCGACTTGGGTTTTTGATGAATAGCTATGAAAAGGATGATCTGCCTAACCGGGTTGTTGCGGCCGAAACCGCACCTCTGCATCCATTGCGAATGACAGCAACAGCACGCGACGGCAGCACGCATGAAGCATTGGCAATCAATGAAGTGTCATTATTGCGGCAAACCCATAATGCAGCGCATCTGGCCATTTCGGTGAATGATAAACAGCAAATGGAATGTCTTGTTTGTGACGGTATTCTTGTCGCAACACCAGCAGGGTCAACCGCCTATAATTTATCAGCGCAAGGCCCGATCATCCCGCTTGGCGGCGGATTAATGGCGCTAACACCCATTTCTGCCTTTCGGCCAAGGCGATGGCGCGGTGCATTATTGCCGGATGATTCAAAAGTGATCCTTGACGTTCTAGAACATGATTTCCGGCCCGTAAGCGCCAGTGCTGATAGTGCCGAAATTCGGCATGTGACCCGCGTTACCGTTGAACAGGCCAATGATATTACCCTTAATCTTTTATATGATCCGGGCTTTTCGCTATCCGAACGCGCAACAAGAGAACAATTTTTAACCTGATCCACAATCGTCTTGACCCAAGATATCGATGCAGAATTAATCAAATTTTAAGATGACTCTGATATCCTAACCATGCTGTTTTTTCAAAGCATGGTGATGGTAATGACAAAGGCAAAGCATCTTGACGTTAAACAGGCAAGACGCGCGCTTAGCCTGAAACAAGCCAGCAGCGGCGAAAACACCGCGCCATTCAGCATCTTATTCACGCATGGCAGCCTTGTCGTCGAGGTGTATCAGCCAGTGATAACCGATCATCAAGAGCCCCATGATCGCGACGAATGCTATGTCATCATCGAAGGTCAGGGGAATTTCGAGATGGGCGATGATATTGTGTCATTTGGCCCGGGTGATTTCTTGTTTGTGCCAGCAGGCTTGCCGCATCGCTTTACCGATTTTGGTGACACAATGTCGACATGGGTGATGTTTTACGGCCCAGACGGCGGTGAAAGCACCAACAGCGGCTAAATATCGTCAATTTCGTAGCTATAGGCTGAATCAAGCCGCGCTAGAAATAGATCGACATGATGCCATAACGCCTCGGTTACTTCGGGCAATTCGCGGGTTAATTCATGGCGTGCGTCGTCAAAGACAATGCGCTCAAGATTCCTGATATGGGGAAGGCTGTCATCGGTTGCTGGCGCAAAGACAACNCGCTCATCCCCAGCCACAAAAGCCAGAACCGGCACATCAAGCGAGGCTAACCAGTCGTGATTCAACGTATAAAGCGCACAAGATTGATAAGCCGCGCTAACCCAGCCAATGGTTGGCCCGCTGCGGCGCAATTCAGGTGCATCATCGAACCAGACAAATTGATCCTCATATCCTTTGGGATACCGCGTCAGCACATTTTCCGGCCGATAATGGCGCACCCAATCCAAAGACAGCACACGGTGAAATGGCGGGTGCGATCGGGCAAGGCCAAGATTGCCAAGAACATAGCTGGTTAGCCGGATTAACCAGACCGGCATAACCGGCGGCGCCATCATCGGTGCCGATAGAATCACAGCCTCGACCTTATACGGGCGCCACGCGGCATAGCGAAGCGCAAGATGCCCGCCCATCGAATGACCGAATAGCACGAGTTCATGACCATCCAGACCGACAGCGGAAATCACCGCGTCAAGCGCAGATAGATGATGATCAAAATCNGTACAATGAACCGCAAGCGGATGTCGGCCAAAATGGCCTGACTGGCCTTGTCCTGGCCAATCAATGATCAAAACATGATAGCCCTTTTCATGGAAATGCAGAACTTCGGCACTGTATTTCTCGCAAAATTCGGTAAATCCGGGCAGGATCACAATGGTTTTATGGGCGGTTGACGGGGCAGGCGCGATGCCATCGACAACATATTTTTCATCTGGNTTCCGCGCTTCCTGACCGGCTGGCCAGAAATGCGCCCGAACCGACGCATCACGATGATAGACATAAACGTCAAAGCCGCCGAGCATCGGCAACCCCGCAGAGCGCGCCCAATCAAACATTACAGCTGAACCCCCTGTAAACCGGTTTTGTCATGCATGATATCAGATGGTAGATNATCATCCTGAAACCCTGATGATTGGCGTTCCCACATCTGCGCATACAGCCCTTTTTGCGACAAAAGCTGACGATGGGTTCCGCGCTCGACAATTTCACCTTCGGCCAGAACGATAATTTCATCGGCATTCACAATCGTCGATAGACGATGCGCAATCACCAAGGTTGTTTGGCTTTTCGATACGGTATCAAGCGCATGTTGGATTTCTTTTTCGGTTCGGCTATCTAATGCTGACGTTGCTTCATCAAACAAAAAGATTGATGGTTTTTTCAAAATGGCGCGGGCAATCGCAACGCGCTGTTTTTCGCCACCAGATAATTTCAGTCCGCGTTCCCCGACCATCGTGTCATAGCCATCCGGCAAACCAGCAATGAACCGGTCAATCGAGGCCATCTTTGACGCCGCAGCAATATCGTCTTGGCTCGCGCCGTTTCGCCCATAGCCAATATTGTAGCCAATCGTTGAATTAAACATCACAGTATCTTGCGGCACCACGCCAATGGCGGCACGGACGCTGGCCTGTGTCACATCTCGAAGATCCTGCCCATCAAGACGAACCGCACCAGATACCGGATCATAAAACCGGAATAGCAGCCGTGAAATGGTTGTTTTGCCCGACCCGCTTGGCCCAACAATCGCAACACGTTTGCCGGGCTGAACGGTAAAGCTGACCCCTTTTAAAATTGGCCGGTCACCATAGGCAAAATGTACATTGTCAAAAACCAGCTCGCCGCCATCAATATTTATCGGTTTTGCCGCTGGCTTGTCGGCAATGCCCGGTTCTTCATCAAGCAGGCCAAACATCCGTTCCATATCAACAAGGGCTTGGCGCAATTCACGATAAACCCAGCCAAGAAAATTAAGCGGCAGATAAAGCTGCAAAAGATAAGTATTCACAGCGACAAAATCGCCAACGGTTAGCCCGCCCTTTTGGATATCGGCACCCGCCATTGCCATAACCGCCATCAAGCCAAATGCAATGATGGTTCCCTGCCCGATATTGACCACTGACAGCGATGTCCGTGACCGAACCGCCATCACTTCATAATCAGCCATCGCCGCGTCATAGCGCGCAGCCTCGACATCTTCAGCATTGAAATATTTTACCGTTTCGTAATTAAGCAACGAATCAACAGCGCGGGTTGCGGCGGCTTCATCAGCCGTGTTCATCTCACGGCGAAACCTGATCCGCCATTCGGTGACACGAATGGTGAAATAAACATAGGCCATCACAGTCAAAAAGGTAACGCCAGCGTAAAACCCACCAAATAAATGCCACATGATAATGCTGACAAAGGCCACTTCGACAAAAAGCGGCAAAACTTCGAAAAAGGCGATTGTCAGTAAAAATTCGATTCCTTTGGCACCGCGATCAATCGCACGGGTCATGCCGCCAGTTTGGCGATCCATGTGGAACTGAAGCGATAATTTGTGAAGATAGCGAAAGGCATTCAATGCCGCGCCACGAACGGCGCGTTGCGCCACCTTGGCAAAAAGATATTGTTTGGCCTCGCTAAACACCTGCTGGCCGAGCCGCGCCAGCGCATAGCCACCAACAAGATACATCAAAGCCGACATGGCAAAGCCGGAATCGCCATTGACCAGATCGACCGCAGCACCATAAAGAAGCGGCGTGACCATGTTCGAGCTTTTTGCCGCAATAAGACAGGCAAACGCAGCGCCAATCCGAACACGGATTTTATTATCACCGCGCGGGGCGGTATAATGCATCAGCGCACGAAGAAGCGACGCCGTTTTGCGCAAATTGGACGGGGCCATAACTGCCTTACAATCGTTAAAACTCGCTTGGGTTTATGATGGTGTCGAGACTGAAAAGCTCTCACCACAGCCACAGCGGGCAATTTCATTTGGATTATTAAATACAAATTTGGCGGAAAATTTATCTTCCTGCCAATCCATTTGCGAGCCAATCAAAAACATCACAGCGGTTGGATCAATAAACAAGGTCACACCGTCCTGTTCGATTTTATCTTCAAATGGCTTTTGCTCGGTGGCAAATTGAACATCATATTGCATGCCCGAACAGCCAGCTGTTTTCACCCCGACACGAAGACCAATCACATCATTGTCAGCCCGCGCCATCAGCCTGTGAACATGACCGGTTGCAGCTTCGGTCAAGGTTACAATCGGTTTTGTTGGGTCAAACATCTTTTTCAAGCTCCAAATAGCCGTTCTTTTGTGAACCGCTCATTTAAAAATCCAAAGCGAGGCGTGCGTCATCACTCATACGTTCGGGCGTCCAAGGCGGGCTCCAGACCAATTCGACCGAAACCTCACCAACGCCATCGACCGCGGCCAATGCCCGCGCCACCTGCCCAGGCATTTCACCGGCAACCGGACAACCGGGTGCCGTCAATGACATGGTAACATAAACATCACCATTGTGCCGACGCTCAACATCGTAAATCAGGCCAAGATCATAAATATTGACCGGAATTTCCGGATCGTGAACCGATTTCAGCGCATCTTCAACGGCCACGGGATCAGCCTGTCCAGCCGGATTTTCAAGCGCTGCGCCAGCTTTGGCAATATAGCCATTGCTGGTGTCAGGCAGAAAATCGGCAAGACCCGGCCCATCATCAATTGGCGCGGCTGTTTTGGGATCATGATCTTGTGTCATTACCTCGCCCCTATGCAAAAATCCGGTTCACTTTTTCCAGCGAAATAGCCAGAGCGTCAAATTCTTCACGCGTCGTGTAAATTCCAACCGATGCCCGCGCCGTTGATGGCAAATCATAGAAATCCATTAAGGGCTGGGCGCAATGATGGCCGGCACGAATGGCCACACCATCATTATCAATGATCGTTGAGATATCATGCGGATGGGCGCAATCCATCGTAAAGGACACAACACCCGATTTACCAACTGCCGTGCCGATCAGCCGCAATCCGTCAACTGCCAAAAGCCGCTGATGCGCATAGGACAGGATATCTTGTTCATGCGCCCGAATGGCGTCCATGCCAATCGATTGCACATAATCAACCGCCGCGCCAAGCGCGATGGTTTCGGCGATGGCCGGTGTCCCCGCCTCAAACCGATGCGGTGGCAAAGCATAGGTAGATTTTTCGATGGTCACGCGATCAATCATATCGCCGCCACCCAAAAATGGTGGCAGTTCGGCCAGAATTTCGGCCTTGCCCCATAGAATGCCAACACCATTCGGCCCATAAAGTTTATGCGCAGAAAAGACATAGAAATCAGCGTCTAAGGCCTGCACATCAACCGGCATATGAACAACGCCCTGACAACCATCAACAACCATAAGCGCATTGGCGTCATGCGCGATCTTGGCCATTTCGGCAACCGGAAAAACGGTGCCAAGCACATTTGAGACATGCGGCACCGACACGATTTTGGTACGGGCTGTGATCATATCGGTAAAGGCAGTCATATTGAAGCTGCCATCTTCATCAACCGGAAAGGCCCGAAGAACCGCACCGGTCTTTTCGGCCACCATTTGCCACGGCACGATATTCGCGTGATGTTCGGCAATGCTGATCAAAATCTCGTCACCTGCCTTTAATCTTGGCAAGGCCCAGCATTGTGCAATCATGTTCAACGCCATTGTTGCACCAGCGGTCAGCACGATTTCATCACCTGATTTTGCGCCAATGAAATGCGCAACCTTGCCACGCACCGCCTCATAGGCATCGGTTGACGCCTCAGACAGGAAATGCAGGCCGCGATGGACATTTGAATAAGTATCGCAATAGGCCGAAACCAACGCGTCAATCACCACTTTTGGCTTTTGCGCCGATGCCGCAGAATCAAGATAAACCAATGGCTTGCCATGAATTTTGCGTGACAAGATTGGAAAATCAGACCGGATTTTTTCGATATCATATCCGCCAATCATGTTGGTAGTCATGCTGGTATCTACGGCATTTGCATCCATTATTTATCTCCGGTTTCAGAAAGGTTTGATGCCGTCATCCATGCGGTCGTCACCGGCCGCAACATGTCTGCCAATGCGGGATGGCTGATGCTGTCAATGGCATCATCAAGAAATGCCGAGATCAACATTCCACGCGCCGTATCCCGGTCAATACCGCGGCTTGTCAGATAGAAAAGCTGGGTTTCATCAAGCTCACCAACCGTTGCCCCATGCGCGCACAAAACATCATCAGCATAGATTTCCAATTCGGGCTTGGCGTCGGCTTCGGCTTTGCGTGACAAAAGCAAAGCACGGCTCATTTGCTGGCCATCGGTCTTTTGCGCATCGGGTGCGACATGCACCTTGCCCTGAAACACACCACGCGCCGAATCATCAAGAACCCCGCGGATAATCTGGTTTGACAGACAATGCCCTTTGGCATGATTCATATTGGTGGTGATATCATGGTGCTGATTTGCCCGACCAAGATAGATTGCCGATAAGGTGCAATCAGCATTTTCACCCGACAAGGTGATATGCGTTTCAAGACGCGCCAATTGACCGCCAACCGAAATCTGGAACCCCTCGAAAACCGAACCTTCACCAAGCGTCAAGCCAGTTGCCGCCAGATGCGCGCTTTGCGCTGAGTCATGCTGTACCTTGGCATAATCAAGACGCGCCTTGTCACCAACCTCGATTGCCATCAAAGGCGCTGATAAACCAACAGCCGACTGATGCCACTCAGCCAGAACCGCCGACGCGCCTTCAGCAAGCTTGACCGACACAACCGGATGCGAAGACACCCCATTATCATCACCGGTAAAGACCAAAATGATCGGCACATCAACCTTGCCCGCAATCTCTAAATGCAGACCGCTTGTCATCACG
>JGI26082J51739_10001312_pt1 | contig 15616 bp, 10 predicted proteins | sample SaaInl5LU_22_DNA_FD_51739 | JGI IMG/M metagenome (IMG submission 51739)
GGCGTTCAGGCATGTCGGTAGAAGCTGCAAAAACTGTGGTGCACACCAATGCCACCGTTATGGCGGGCTTGCTCGTGGATATGGGTGAAGCCGATGGCATGATTTGCGGCAAAGTAGGTCGCTTTGACCGCCACCTAAAACATCTGTCCAGCTTCATTAATAGCAGTCGCGATTCTGGCGTTGTGTCCTCGGTTTGCGCCCTGCTGCTTGAAGACGGCCCGCTCATCATTGCAGACCCCTTCGTCAATGTGGACCCCAGCGAAGACGAGATCGTCACCATCACCCAAGACGCCATCGAATACGCCAAACGCTTTGATATCGAGCCGCGAGTCGCACTGCTATCGCACTCGAACTTCGGCACCTACGAAGATGCCTCCGCTCTTAAAATGAAAAATGCTGCCGCACGCCTTCGAGATTTACGTCCCGATGTACAAATTGACGGCGAAATGCATTCGCTTTCAGCCTTAAACCCCGAAATGCGGGCCACAATTTTCGAAGACAGCCAAATCGAAGGTAAAGCAAACGTTCTAATCATGCCCAACATGGATACCGCCAGTATTGCATTAGGCTTAATTCGCTCACTGACCGAGGCACGCTTGGTGGGCCCCTTCTTATGCGGCTTAGAAAAACCCGTTCACATTTTAATCCCCTCGGTATCAGGGCGCGGTATTTTGAATATGACTGCACTTGCTGTTGCTGATATTCATTTGCGTAAACTTAACGACTAACTCGCACTTTCCAACGCTGGCGCTGCACATTAATGTAGCGCCAGTGCCGCTGTCCGTCTCAGCAGTTTCATTAAGACTGTTTTAATGTGGTCTTATCAGGTAGCCTGAACTGGATCTATCGCTTCCACCATAAAATCGGTACAAGCATCTTAAATAATAACAATTCATATTCAACTACGAATGAGAGGAAGCACATGAACAACAACTCGAAAAAAACCTACGGATTAAAGCCGCTGTCGCTGGCTGTTGGGGCAGCCGCGGCGGGCTTAAGTTTTCAAGCGCCACTCGCATTTTCGCAAGCAAGTGCCTTAGAAGAAGTTATCGTAACCGCTAACCGCCGCGAAGAGTCATTGCAAAGCGTAGCAATGGCCGTATCTGCTTTTAGCGAAGACATGATGCGCGACCAAGGCATCGTCGACCTTAAAGGTATTACCGAGCGCACACCCGGCTTTACGATGGGTATGTTTAATCCAGCACAACCGCAGCTTTACATCCGCGGCATCGGCTCAAACGAAGACGGCGCAGGCGGCGACCAGTCGGTTATCGTCTTTATCGACGAAGTCTATATCGGCCGCTCAGCAGGCATGGATATAGACCTTTTTGACCTTGAGCGTGTTGAAGTACTGCGCGGCCCTCAGGGCACCCTCTTCGGTAAAAACGTCGTGGGTGGTGCGGTGAACATGATCACCAAAAAGCCAGGCGAAGAAACTGAGCTAGCATTAGAAGCAACACTCGGTGATTACAACGCACGCACAATCCGCGGTTTAGCAAGTGGCCCTCTTGCTGGTGAGGGCGTTTACGGAAAGGTCTCGTTCTCAACGCGGCGCAGGGACGGGTACATGGAGTCGAAACTCGTGCGCGATGACGGCACATCGCCACCTGATACGCTCGATGTGAACTCCGACAGTTTGCGCCTCGGTTTGAGATTTACCCCCTCTGAAAGCCTCGAAGTTAATCTATCAGCCGCCTACTCACAAATCGATAAACTTGGGCAACCGAACCATTATTTCGCACCAGAGTCTGGTCCAGTTTCCGCCTTTTATACTGCTGAAGCTGCGCTAATACCCAATTATGATGACAAGCCACTTGCCGCCATATATGACGATCCGGGCTTTTTCAAAAGTGATTCTTACAGCTTCACNGCCCGTGTGGACTGGGATCTTTCAGATTCGATTCTTTTAACATCGATCACAGGGCTACGAACGGTTGACGCGGAGAACTCGGATATCATCGCAGGAACCACGTCCAAAAACTCGGTAAACCAAGCTTTCGCCACCGTGCTACCCCTCGGGACCGTTATGCTCTACGGTGCCAACTTCTTCACTGACGAATCCGATACCTTCACCCAAGAGATTCGCCTCACGTCGACCGATCAGGGGCCATTGCAATGGGTCGCAGGGGTTTACTACATGAAAGAAGAAACACATCGTATTGAAAGCATTGGTGTCGGTGTCGATGTGCTCGCAGCGCCNGGTNTTATTTTCGGTGCCGTGCCTTTCCTTCCGGGCTCAGATGATCAGAACAACGAAACCACATCCTCAGCGGTCTTTGGCCAAGTCACTTATGATATTACAGATAAATTGAGCGTTACTGCAGGAGCACGCTATACCTCCGAAGAGAAAGACATGGTGCGCGTTGGAAAAGCTGATCCACTAGCTATTATTGGCAACTTTGACTTTACAACAGGTGACGACTGGAGCGAAACAACCGGTAAATTAGCACTAGAATATCAACAATCTGACGATATATTCTGGTATGCGACTTACTCAGAAGGTTTCAAGTCCGGCGGATATCAAGGGATGGCAGCAACCGAATTAGCTGCATCTACGGCATTTAATCCGGAGTTCGCAACGCTAATCGAAGGCGGTGTCAAAACAGAATGGATGGATAAACGAGTACGATTCAATGCCTCTGTCTTTTCAACAGACTATCAGGACCTGCAAATCCTACAGGCACTGATACCTGCTAATCTACCAGCAGATGTGCAAACCGGTGTTTTAATTACTCAGAACGCGGCGGACGCTATTGTGGAAGGAGTTGAAATCGAATTCACCGCTTTCCCCATCCCTAATCTGACGATTCAGGGAAGTGCAACTTGGCTGAACACTGAGTTCGATAATTTCAGCGTCCCAGCAGGTTACAGAACGCCCAATGGTTTAGTCGATTCTAGCCGAGTAGGTAATGAACTACGCAACGCTCCCGATATGGCATACAACCTCTTAGTTCGCTACGATTGGGAGCTCGCGTCTGGTGCAGGTTTAGCTGCACAACTCGACTGGCGCCACAAAGACTTGGTGTGGCAAGATCCAGACAACATCGAGTATTCAGCGGTGCCAGAATATGATGTAGGTGACTTTCGCCTAATTTACACTACGGCATCCGGCAATACACAAGTGACTGGCTGGGTCACGAATGTCACTGACGAAGATTACTTTATCCACAACTATCCAGGTACCAATTTGGGTAATGCCACTCCTGGAGCGCCACGGATGGTTGGCTTAACAGTATCTTGGCGCAATTAAGCGTTACTGGTTCATCTAAAGGCGGGCATAGCCCGCCTTTTTTGTGCCTTCGATTCACCCCTGCGATGGCAGGATTAGCTTGCTATACTTGCCCTAACATCTCAGGAGCTTACCCATGTGGAATTTACTTAACACCCCCCCGTCCTGTGCGCGCTTGATACGGAATCTCACTCTCAGCCTATTTTGTGTTGCCACTCTGTCTGCTCGTGCGGACACGTCGCTCGATATGACCGTCTACAAAAGCGAGACTTGCGGCTGCTGTCTGCATTGGATGGATCACTTAGCAAAAAACGGTATTAGCAGCACAGCGCAGCACCCCTCAGATCTCAGTGGACTTAAAGGCGCCATGGGCATACAGCCGCAAATGCAATCCTGCCATACGGGCGTAATTGACGACCGCTACGTTTTCGAAGGACACGTTCCAGCCAAGTTGATTAAGCAATTTATAGACAGTCCGCCCGAGGCTAGCATCGGACTGAGCGTTCCAAGGATGCCTGTCGGCAGCCCAGGCATGGAAGTGGGTGACCGGTTTGACCCCTACCAGGTCATGTTATTGATGGAAGACGGCAGCGCGAAAATTTACGCTACCATCAATTCTCCGAGCGAGCAGTACTAGCGCCTTTTAAAGCGCGTGGCGTAAGGCCTGAATAACCGCCGCCACGTGCTTGTGGTCTTCGTCCTCTACCGCTTGCGCCGCATTAGTGTGCGTAGCAATGACGAGATCACGCTTGGGGTCGATATAAATCCACTGCTGAAAAATACCGCGCGCTGAATACGAGCCATTGTCGAACAACCACCACAGGTAGCCGTAACCATCAAAGCCTTCGGAAGGACTCGTCGACTCTTTCATCCAGCCCTCGGGCAGTACACCAGTACCATCGGGCAAAACACCCTGGTCTTTAGCGAACATACCTATGCGGGCATAGTCTCGAAGGGTTGCATTCAAGCAGCAGCCCCCTGTTTCAACACCGCCCTCGCTGGACAACAGCCAGTAGGCGTCATGCTCCATACCGTAAGGCTTCCAGATTTTATGCTCTAAATACTCAGAGGCATTGTTGCCAATGGCCGATCGCAGCAATTCGCCGGCAAGATTTGTCTCACCAGTATTGTAATTAAAGGTTGTGCCGCGCTCGGCGACCTTCGGCAAATTAGCCAAATACTGAACTAAATCGATCCCATTGAGCGCACCGGCTAGGGCCACGTCCGATTTGGGATCCGTGTAATCTTCATTCCAAGCAACACCTGAGGCCATGCGCAGCACATCCTTAATGCGAACATCTTCATAGGATGTGCCTTTCAGGCGCGGCAAATAATCCGCAACTTTTTCATCGACGCCTTCGATGTAGCCGTCTTTCACAGCGGCACCAATCAGCATAGAGGTCAGCGACTTGGTCACCGAAAAAGAGACCCAGCGGGTTTCTTCGGTATGACCAGGCGAATAGTGCTCTAACTTAATGTCATCGCCTTGCACCACAATAATTCCGCGGGTCGCCGTGCGCGCGTAAAAATCTTTTAAAGAATATTGTTTACCGTCGACCTCATAGCGTAATTCAGCAAAATCTTGATAAACCTTGTTAAGGACTTTTACGGAGTCACCGGTCGATACCGTACGATTCGGAAAAGCACCTCGAATATTACCGAAGACTTTTTCTCGAACGTCCTGCGGTAAAAATAGTACGTTGGTGGTATCAGCCTCGACGCCTTGTGCGACCGCAGACGATGATGCAAACGCGAGGGGCGCAATAATGGCTAAGGCAGACACTGAAACAGCGTTAAGCAGACGCATAGTTTCCCTATATTATGTATGACGGTGCTCCCAATCTAATACCAAGCTCTACGTCAAGCAAGCACTCCGCGCCCGCATTGGGCCTCGGTTGGCTCTCGAGCAACGACGATACGCGGAATAATTGACAGCCGTTGCCTGTAAAACTTGCTATCTTTTGCCTCAATTCGCATAGTGCAGATACGATAGACATGGAGGCTCGATAGTGGAAACCAAATGGCTAGAAGATTATTTAGCCCTAGTGAAACATGGCAGTTTTACCAAAGCAGCCGATGCGCGGCACATCACTCAACCCGCTTTTAGTCGCCGTATTCGAGCGCTGGAAAACTGGCTGGGTACTGACCTAGTAGACCGCAATGCCTATCCAGCAAAACTGACATCGGCTGGCGAGTCACTGATTGAAGATGTTCAGCACTTGTTAGAGCATAGCCGTGGCTTACAGCGCAAAGCCAGCGACCAAATGAAGTTAACCGGGTCAATTACAGTAGCCACGCAACACTCTTTAAGCGTATCGATTTGCCCTTCATGGTTCCAAGCGATTCGACCCGCACTAGGCAAACGCAATAACCTCCGCGTTAACGCGGCAAATATGCACGACTGCATCGAACAGTTTCTGGCGGGCAATGCGGATCTGTTACTGTGCTACCACAGCCCCGCGGCTGCCCCCCTGTTTACAACCGAAGGATTAAACTCAAAAACACTCGGGCCTGACGCCTTGGTTCCCGTGGTCTCGGCACAACACGAAAATCAATTCAGACAAAATACGCAACTCGCGGAAGTGCTGCCACTCATTGGCTTCCCAGCCGAGTCGTTCTTCGGGCAACTCATTCAATCATCCATTGACTTAGTGCAGACAGAATTTACGCTGGACCCTGTCTACATTACGGCACAGTCGGAGAGTGTCCATGAACTGGTTAGGCAAGGCGTTGGTGTGGCTTGGCTACCCCAAAGTCTGGTCAGTAACGAGTTACAAAATCAAGAACTAATACGCTTACCTCTTCCGGCTATCAACCTGCATATCCGCCTGTACTGGCGGCAGAACGACGAGCGCAACGACCTCAAAGCGATCGTCGATGCCAGCACAGCTTTTACGTGTTAGGCGCTGACGACTGGATAAACAGTCCGGGGCTTGCATTTGGTACCAAAGTCCCATGATCCACGACCAATTGGCCATTCACCAACACAAAACGCATACCCAACGATCTTTGATCAGGGTTTTCGTAGGTCGCTTGGTCCTGCAAAACCGAGGGGTCGAATACCACTACGTCGGCATCGCTTCCCTGAGTCAGACGCCCCTTGCGTGCAAAGGCCGGCGCCATAGATTGCAAACGCAGGGCGGGTTCGATAGTCATCTTAGCGATTGCCTGCGCCCAGGTTAGCTCCTTTTGTTCAGTGACATAGCGATGTAAGGTGCGAGTAAAGGTGCCTCGGCCCCGAGGATGGACTTTAGCATCGTCGGCCACGGTAGGCATTGCATCACTAGCCACGATGGTCTGATCGTTTAATAACGCAGTATCGACCGCAGCCATCGCATTACTAAACAGCACGATGTAGCCATTAGGGTCTTGCGTTTGGTATTCATGAAAAGTCTGGGCTGTTAAGCGCTCCCCCGTTTTCACCCAAACAATGTCGTTCGGTGTCATACCGTATAAGGTTTGCCAATCACCTCTAAAGGCAGCCGCTCCGATCTGCGTACTGCCTGCCTCATAGGGATAGGCCTCGATTGAGATGTCCACGCCATTGGTTTTCGCTTGGCTAACTCGTTGCAAAAACGGTTCAATGGCGGTCAGCGCATTTGAATTAATATGACAAAAATGTACTGATGCACCGGTGTCCTGTGCGAGCTCGATCACTTCATCCAAACCACCCAAATCACCCACGGGCAGGCGTCGAGCATGAATGAAGACGACTTGATCGTATGCGGCAGCTACGCTGAAGACCGCCTGAAGTTCCGCCTCGCTAATACCCTGCTTTAGATAGTCGATGGGGACACCGAGCCCAATACCATAGCCCTCTGAGAACGCCTGCTCAAGTAACTTTACCAGGTCATCGATTTGCTCTTGGCTTAAAATCTGAGTAAACACCGATCGCTGAGGATAACTTGCCCAAGCAGTATCTCGCCCCACCGACGCTTCGGGCTGATGCACCAAAGAGGCTTGGTAATGACGGCTTAAGTACCACTGACGCAACCACAAATACCCCACCGAAGCGCCGAAATGTATTAGGGGCGCAGACACCAAACTATCTTCCACTCGATTGGCAGGATACGCGCCAGCCTCCAGCTCTAAAGCGGTCGTGACACCGTCGAACAGTTGATACTCTTGCCCCGCAGGAGTCATCGCATGGCTGTGTAGATCAATAAATCCTGGTGCGACGATTAAATTCTCAGCATCTATCACGCGATGACCAGCGAGGGGCCGCTCCGACACCGCGGCAATTTTGCCTTTGACAATACCGAGGTGACGGACAGCGTCTAAACCACTGACCGGATCGATCACTCGTCCATTGTTAATAGCGACATCAAATTCGTCCGCCCAGCCATAGAGCGACCACAACAACAGAGCCACCAAGCTAAGAGCCTGAGTAGAGCCGTGTTTAAACATCATGTGCGCCCCGCTTCATTTGCCGATCAATTATCGTTGTTACCGCCAAATCGCCCGTCACGTTTACTGTGGTGCGAGCCATATCCAATACCCGATCGATACCTGCTACTAAGGCAACTGCCTCGATAGGAAGACCAACACTCGCTAAGACTGCGCTCAATACGACCAAACCACCCGAGGGAATAGCGGCAGTGCCTATACTCATTAACACCACAGTGAAGCTCAAAGTCACTAGCTGAGCGACATCAAGCTGTATGCCATACCACTGTGCCACAAATAAACTCACCATCAGTTGATATAGTGCAGTACCATCCATATTCATGGTGGCACCAACGGGCAAAACAAAGCGACTCACATAAGGCTTAACCTGCAAGTTTTCCTCTGCACAACGCATGCTTTCAGGCAAAGTGCCGGCGGCTGTCGTGGTGGAGAAGGCCATCAACTGAGCGGGAAATACTCCCTGAGTAAAGCGCCATAACGATAGTTGTGCAAATAGCCTTAAACCCAAATTCAGGGTGATCAGTACGTGCAAGACACACCCCAGATACACCAAGAGAATCAGCTGCACCAGTGGTCGCAACACGTCCAGTCCATACTGCGCGGTAGTGCTAGCCATTAAACTGAATACACCGATCGGCGCAAAGGCGATAATAATTTTAGTCAGGCCCTGCACCACCACCATCGCAGACGCCATGAATTCTCGGAAGGCGAGCCCCGCCGGACCCGCTCGGTTAGCCGCCACCCCTAGCAATAACGAAAAGACGATTAAACCAAGAATGTTGCCAGAAGCCATGGCATCGATAATATTCGCAGGAATGAGCTGTCCCAATTCGATGGCTGCCTCGCCGCTTAAACTGGCTTCTCGGGGCTGACCCAAACTCGGCATTGGATTGACTGAGACCAAAGACATGACCGCAAAGCCCGTGGGAATCACCATAAACGTCGTTATCAAGTAACCCAGCAAGGCCAACACGCCCATTCGTCCCGCGGTACCGACATTGCTTACCGACCCCACCGCATGCGTAATAGACACCAATACCAAAGGTACGACGAGCATTTTTAGAGCCTGCAGAAACAGTTGCCCCAAGGGTTCAGCAATCAGGCTCGCTTGCGGCAACAGACTGCCAACAGCGACGCCTAGCACTAAAGCCAGTAGTGTAATAAACCAAAGAGGCTTAGAACGAATCATGCGCGATAGTCTGGCACATCGAACTCTTGGCGGTATGCAAACAGGGCCTGACTGCCTCCGGTGTGCAAAAACACCAGATGTTGATCTTTGCTCCAGGAGCCTTTGCGCACCAAATCGATCAAGCCAGCCATCCCTTTGGCTGAGTAGACGGGATCCAATAAGATGCCCTCGGTTTTGGCCAGTAAATCAATAGCCTCTATGCTCTCCGCAGTAGAAAGCCCGTAACCCGAGCCGACATAGTCACAATTTACTTGAACGTCTTGCGCATCAACGATGTCGCCCAAGCCCATAAAAGCAGTCGTTGCATTGGCCAGCTTAAGCACATTGGCATGCTGCACGGCGTCGGGCGCTCGCACGCCAATCCCTAAGACGGGGACGCCGGTTCGAGCCCCGACCATGCCCGCCACCAAACCCGCCTGAGTGCCAGCGCTGCCTGTAGCATGAACCAAGCAATCAATATTCAGCCCAAGATCATTGGCTTGTTGCGCTAGTTCTAACGCCGCATTTACATAACCAAGCGCACCGGTTGGATTCGATCCACCGCCAGGTACGATGTAACATTTGTGCCCCCGCTGCGCTAGCTGTTCCGCCATGTCAGCCATCGCCTGGTTCATCTCTGTACCAGCAGCAAAATAATGCAGGTTCGCACCAAAGATATGGTCAAGCAGCACATTGCCGTTGTAGTTGTAATCGGGATCTTCGGTACCCACACGATCCTCTAACAGCAACTCACACCTGAGTCCGCACTTTGCCGCAATCGCAGCCGTCTGCCTGGCATGATTTGACTGCGTAGCGCCCTGAGTAATGATGGTATCGGCACCATCAGCTAAGGCCTGTCCAATCAAAAACTCCAGTTTACGGGTTTTATTGCCGCCACCGGCCAGCCCGGTACAGTCGTCACGTTTAATCCACAGCTGTGGCCCACCTAAGGTCTCGGTCAGCCTGGGCATTGGCTCTAAGGGCGTAGGTAGGTGAGCAAAATGCAAACGTGGAAAACGCGATAGTTTCATTTTTAGATCCAAATAATTTAATTGCACGTGATCATAGACCCGCGAGCAAATCTAGACCAATGCTAATTTGGTACCAAGCGATACCCTGAATGCATAGGGCCCATGCTGATTTGTATCCAACACCGTAGAAATTGGCATTGGCCAAACAAAGTCTGCGATGCCTACCATAAATACGTCTAAAAACAATCACGGGGAACAACATATGAAAAAAACCAGTTTAGCGCTCGCGGTAAGCGCCCTCATGGCATCCAGCGCCTTCGCGCAACTGCAACTTGAAGAAGTCGTTGTGACCGCGCAGAAACGCGCGCAGAGCTTGCAAGATGTGCCTATCGCCATCAGTGCCTTTACCGCTGATGACTTGGATCGTATCAACACTGCAACATTAGCCGATCTGCAGTACTCAACGCCCAACCTAACGGTTAGCCCGAACGGTCGCTCGAACTCGAGCATCGGTATTCGGGGCGTATCCGATTTTTCGCGCAACCCAGGTTATGACAATCGAGTGGGCGTCTATGTCGACGGCTTGTTCGTGGGTCGCTCAGCAGCCGCTAACCAAGCTACCCTCGACCTTGAGCGCATTGAGGTTTTGCGCGGCCCTCAGGGCACTCTCTTTGGCAAAAACACGGTGGCTGGTGCGATCTCACTGACAACCAAAGCGCCAAGCGATGAATTTCATGGCTTCGTCAAAGCTGAAATCGGCAACTACAGCCGCCAAGCCGTCACGGCGATGGTGAATGCACCATTAAGCGAATCTCTGTTTGCAAAAGTCATGATCAATGATACGCAGCGCGACGGTCACGTGAAAAACTTATTCACCGGGGACGACCTGAACGGTTTGGATGACCAGTCCATTCGCTTGCAGCTTCGTTACGAAAACGACTCCACCAACGCGACGCTGTCGATCGACCGCGATGAACGAAAAGCGCCGTTCCACGGTCGCGAAGCGCTGGTAAATGCCCCAGCTTACGCACCAAACCCTTACGAAGTTCGGTTTGATGAACCGCAGCGACAAGATATCGATCTCGAAGGGTTAAGTCTGGTTGTGAATCACAGCCTCGACAACGGCATGGAATTCTCGTCTTTGACGGGTTACCGAAAAACCGATTTCAAGAACAACGCCGAAGAGGACTACACCGACTCACAGGTCATTACCAGTCCCTACAGCCGCGTGACAAGCGCCTTGGGCGAGATCAGCGAACACACTTCGCAAGAATTTCGCTGGGTATCGACAGCCAGTGACACCGTAGATTACACCGCGGGACTATACTACTTTGAGCAAACCAATGAATCGAACAGTAGTGCCGAGCTACTTGGCGGGGTCGTGGGTGTATCGGTACCAGCCAAAGTCGATGTCACCTCTTACGCTGCCTATCTGCATGGCAACGTGCAGTTATCCGAAAAGCTGCAGTTTACCGGTGGTGTGCGCTATACCTATGAGAAGAAAGACGTCGTGTTCAACATTAGCGATTCGACCGGCATGTTCCTAAACGCGACTTACGTCGACAATTTTAGTACCGATGATATTTCACCCAAACTTGGCCTTAACTACTTTATTTCTGACGACACGATGGTTTACGCAAGCTATGGCCGTGGCTTCAAAAGCGGTGGCTGGAATGTTGATTTCGTCAGCACCCTGGAACAACTGGCTTTCGGTGACGAATCGGTCAACAGCTCCGAAGTCGGTATTAAGACGACGCTTTGGGATGGTCGCGCTCGAATTAACTTGGCCTACTTTGATGCGCAGTACGATGATTTTCAGGTGCGCCAGTTCGTTGAGCTGTCGAACGGTGGAACAGTTGCAACCTTAACCAATGCCGGTGAAGTGACAAGCTCTGGTATTGAAGCGGATATCGAGGTACTTCTCACCGAAAACCTGACCTTCTGGGCAACGTACGGATACACGGATAGTGAGTTCGACTCGTTTGAAAACGGTGGCGGTGCGGGGGTTGATTACGACGGCAATAAGCTTGCAGACGCACCCGAAACGACCTACAGCATCGCGCTTGAAGCGCGCTTCCCGGTCGCGAGCGGCGAAGTCGTAGCGCAGGTCGACTACAACTACCGCGACGATTTTTACACCAACCCCAACAACGCGGCGATCAATACGGTCAAAAGCTACGATCTCGCCAACGCCCGTATCGGCTACGAGCCAAGCTCTGGTGGCTGGTCGGTACACGCCTGGGTTAAAAATCTAGCAGACAATGACGATATTATTTATGCCAGCCGCTCTTTCTTGGGCCTTCCACGTGGCACCTATATGGAACCGCGTATGACGGGTTTAACCCTACAGTATAATTTTGGAAAATAAGTGTGATCTGCAGGATGCTGCGCGACTCTTGGGTCGCGCAGTACTTTACCAGCATTCGAAAATTCAGCAGCACCCATAACCCGTTAACATCTGTTTGCCCTAGGCCTTGAGTAAAACAAAAGACCGCATTCCGTCGATTGTGAAAGTCCTGATTTAACTCGCATTTAAAGCTATACGTTTTGCTCTGCCCTACTTAGAACGGTTGAGATGGAGTTACCCAGTACTTTATGCAGCTGCGGCGCAAAGATAATGGTCTTATCATGATAAGCCATTGCCTCTTCAGTCGTTGCCAGCCAGCGAATGACCTCTGCCACATCGGCGGGATCGGTAGGTCCGAATCGAGCCGCGGCCTCTTCGCCAAAGTGGTTGGCCTTCATGACTTGGGTGTAGACAAACCCCGGTTCCACGTTAAAAAAACGCAGACCTGGCTCTGAGTGCTCTATGCGTAACGCGGGCACCATACGAATCAATGCCGCCTTCGAGGCTGGATAGGCAAAGCTCCAACCACCCTGATCAACGGGGACAGGTGGATTGTTAACCGCCGAGCCAGACACCATATTCACAATGACTCCGCTACCGCGCTCGACCATGCTTGGCAACACCTTTTGAACCGCCATGGTCGGCGTCGTGACGTTACCGGTAAAAATTGCCTCCACCTGTTCGATTTCAACCTCTAAAAAACGTGAGAGGTTACCGGGCCCTTGATAACACGCATTGTTAAACAACAAATCGATAGGACCCAGGGTTGCAACCGCTTCATCAATGGCGGCGGAAACAGTCGGAGGCTTAAGAATATCGGAGGTTAAGCATAGAGCTTTTCCACCCAACTCTTCGATTCGCGCAGCGGTGATCTCTAAACTGCCCAACAGCGAAGTGGTAACCGCGCCGTACGTTTGCTCAATACCTTCTTTAAGCGTGCGTGCGGTAATAGCCACATCATAGCCAGCCCTCGCTAATTGAACCGCCGTTTCTGCTCCAATGCCACGGCTTGCGCCCGTGATGAACGCAACTTTTCTACGCATACAAAATTCCCATCAAGCCAGAAACAACGCTCCTCACGAGTACAAGGCAGTGTCTGATGCCCAAATCACGTGAACATCCCGACGAGCATACTTGCACACCCCATTTTCCTGGCGAATCTCCTCATCATATCGAATGGCCATATCCAACTTGCGCGCAACGCCATCTTTTTCGTACAAGTGGTTCGCAATGCTGTAGGTCTCACCCCGGTAAACCTCGCCCTGCCACTCGCCCAACTGGTTACCCACCATGTGCATGGTTGCCGAGAAGTTGTCTTTTAAATAGCCCAGCTGCGCCTCAAAAGCGGCTGCGCCGTCACAATGCCATTCGGGACCGGTTTGCTTAAAGTCCTCGGTGACGATGTCTTTAACATCAGAAAAGTTTCTCTTATCGCAGATACTGGCGTAGCGTAAGGCTAATAGCTCTTCAATTCGTCGTGTGGTCATAACCGGTCTCTTTGTTATTTGATTTATAGTCGTCTTTGTGCGGATCTAGCTTAACCGAGATCGCAGCGTACGGAATAACCCATATGGATCAGATTAGGATACTCAGGCGCTGCAGCTCATCCGCTGAACATTTGCATGCATTCGGGGTCAGAAGGCCGAGTTTAGTCTGCTGATAGGCGACTAAACTTGCTTTTTTCACCAAAAAGCTCTATTTTGGCCAAGTGGCCTGACCAAATTGGCAGGCATTAAACTTTCGGCGGGAGCAAAGGCATGAACAGGGTAAAAACCAAACCGATTCGAGATTACAGCCAAAGTGGTAAAGCGGGGGCGAGTCGCCTCTTAGTTTGCGCAATGGCTTTGTTACTCACGGGATGCGCTGACTTAACAGACCAGCAGGCATCCAGCGAACCGGCCGCCTATACTCAACCCCAGCTCGTCAAAGTCGCCAAGCAATACCTAGAAATCGACGGCTATACCTTCAAAGACCTGAACGATAACTCGAGCCTAGACCCCTACGAAGACTGGCGCCTGCCCATCGACGAACGCGTGAGCGACCTAGTAGCTCGCATGACGATCAATGAGAAAGCGGGCATGATGCTCATTCAAACGCTAAACGCTGAATCTCAAGGCTTGCTGCCCGACAAGGCCGAAAAATTCGTCAAGCAAGAGTATATGACCCGATTCATCTTCCGCAATCCAGTCGTGCCTAGCCCGGACCTCGCGGCGCCACCAGGAAGAAGTGGCGCCCAAATCACACCCTTCGAAGCGGCAAATTACACCAATGCTGTTCAGGCCTTGGCCGAATCTACCCGCCTAGGCATTCCAGCCTTGTTCAAGTCCAACGCACGCAATCACTATGAACAAGATGCACGACCTGGAATTAACTTATCGGCGGGCTCGTTCTCGACTTGGCCTAAAGAAGCCGGCTTAGCGGCTACACGCGACCAAGACCTGATACGCGAATTCGCTGACATTATGCGCCAGGAATGGGTCGCGATAGGCTTGCGCGGCATGTACGGTTATATGGCGGATTTATCGACCGAGCCCCGATGGTATCGAGTACACGAAACCTTTACTGAGGATGCTGATCTCGCCGCCGATATAATCACTACCTTGGTCACGACGCTTCAGGGCGAACAACTCAGCAACGAAAGCGTGGCACTTACCATCAAACATTTCCCGGGCGGTGGTCCGCAAGCCGGGGGCGGAGACCCCCACTATCATTTTGGTCGCAATCAAAGCTACCCGGCCGGTCAATTTGATGCACATCTCAAGCCCTTTGTTGCCGCTATCGACGCGGGAACCTCGTCAATCATGGCCTACTACGGCATACCCGTGGGACAAGATTATCGACCCAATGACGTCGGCATGGCGTTCTCAAAAGGTATCGTAACCGGGCTACTAAGAGAAAAACTCGGGTTCAAAGGCTACGTGAATTCGGACACCGGTATTATTGGCCCCGTCGGCGCAAACCGCGCCTGGGGACTTGAGGACAAATCGATCGAAGAGTTACTGAGCCTCGCAATCCATTCAGGCACCGACGTACTGTCCGGCTTTGATGACCACAGTCAAATACTGTCTTTGGTCGAGAGCGGTTTAATCAGCGAGGAGCGACTTGATCTGTCTGTCGCACGCTTGCTCAAGGAGCAGTTTGAATTGGGATTGTTCGAAAACCCCTATGTCGACCCCTACGCTGCAACCGAGCTAGTGGGCAATCCAGAATTCCAAGCCAAAGCGGATCTTGCCCAACGTAAGGCGATCGTTCTGTTGAAGAATGAGGATGGCCTGTTGCCCCTTAAGGCAACAGGCAGGCCAGCGCGTCTGTTCACCCTTGGTGTCGACACGCGCATGGCGTCAACAGACAGCGTCGTGATCGAGAGCGGTGAAACCAACCCCGAAGCTATCGCTAATGCCGACTATGCTCTAATCCGAGTGACAGTCACTAACCCCGTAACAGACCTGAGCCACATGCCCATGGAACCTCTGCCGGTACCGGGCCTTAAACCG
>JGI26082J51739_10001315_pt1 | contig 15607 bp, 20 predicted proteins | sample SaaInl5LU_22_DNA_FD_51739 | JGI IMG/M metagenome (IMG submission 51739)
AGCCTTAGGTGATGTTGACGAGCTAAACTCGCTGATCGGTGTTATCGAAGCCTCACTAGGCCCTGCCGATGATGTAGCGGCCCTTTTTCGTCAAATTCAGAATGACCTTTTTGACTTAGGTGGCGAGATTGCCATTGCGGATGAGAACTACCAAGCAGTTGAAGCGAGCATGGTTGAACAGCTTGAAGTTCAGTTAGATCGCTACAACGATACACTGCCTAGCCTGAAAGAGTTTATTTTGCCCGGTGGAACAGTTGAAGCGGCCCGTGCTCACCTTGCGCGAAGCGTTTGTAGGCGCGCCGAACGAAGACTGGTGGCATTGGCCCAAGATAGCTATGTACACCCGCAAGCGATCGCCTACATTAATCGCCTATCGGACCTGTTATTTGTCGTTGCAAGGGTCCTTGCTCGTAGAGACGGCGAAGAGGAGGTCTTTTGGAAGCCGCGTAAACGTATGAGTACAGGAGAGTAGACAATGTTTAAACAAGCATTAGCCTCAGTTTTATTGATCCTCTCAAGCGCTACTATGGCTGATTGTGGAACTGAGCAGACATGGTGCGAAACCAGTTGCAAAGTCAAACATATAGGGGACGATGCCGCTAAAACGGGTTGTCTCTCGCGTTGCGTCGCTGAAAGAGCGGTGTGCTCCACCAAAGCAGGTGCCGAGTCAGCGGTGAAATCTGGAAAAGAGATCTATCAGGAGTCTCAGGTCGTTGATCAAACGATTGGCTGTGATCGCCAGCAAGAGATCTGCAACCTTACCTGTGATGAACGCCACCCGGGCGATGATGCGGCACGTGCAGGATGTAAATCTAAGTGTGTTGCACAACGCGCGGCCTGTTCAACCTCTGTTGGTGCAGGTAAAGCTGTTGATGTAGGTAAGGATGCTTGGGACGGCACTAAATCTTTCTTCAAAGGGCTTACGCAATAAAAGCCTATAGCTACTTATACATTTATCAGTATGTGCTAGCGCCTTGCGCTGGCACGTCGCTCTAAGACATTCGTTAATAGCAGCATAAACTGGTTGAACGCTGCAAAATCAGCATCATCAAGCGGCCCGCTGATTCGGTCAAAATAGAACAGGCCGAGCGGTTTTCCTGCCACGTGAAGACTTGCCATTAGCATCGCATGCGCCGCAGTCGCATTAATCAGTGATCTAGGCAGCCGTTCACGCCAACCAGCTATCGTCAAATCAGGCACCAATAAAGGTGTCGACTTCGTGGTAATCGCAAGCATCAGTTTTCGCGTTACCGAGTCGATATCCTGAGTAAAGTAGCCTTTTAACACCTCTAACTGATGACCACTGGCAACCTAGGTGTTAACTGGACGGGATTAGCGCTCAGCATCATAAATAGCGCGCGTTCAAACTGCGTGTTACTGAGTACAGCCTTAAGCATTGCTTCTACAAGTTGGGTAGCAGGCGCCTCGGAGTTGATCAATGTATTAAAATCGGCGAGGTCTTTTAGCACGTTAGAGGGTTGGGGCGGCTGAGCGACATGAAGGAGTGGTGTTTCTGAGCGTTCGGCGCGATGTTTCTGATCCCTAGAGTGAAGATAAAAAGCGATATCGCCCGCCAAATCTTGTAAAGGCTCATCATCGCCAACATCAATAGCGGGCTTGAGTGACGCGGTTGGGAGGTCAACCTCTTCTGCTAGGTGAGCAGCTAACTTATAGCCTTGATGAACGGCATTCTCGATAACGTCCGCTCGGATATCGAGCGCTTCACTTAACTCTGCTAGAAGTTTAACCAAGGACTTACCATCGTCATCACCGCGATTGTAGAGTTTTGCTAATATTGCACTGCTCCCTACAGCAATCTGATGGGCACGACGGTCACTCCCTTCTAGCTTATTAGCAGTATAACTATCCATAGACAACACTAGCGGCTTTGGGAACCCCCAACTGGTTCCAAACTCCTGCCCAATATCCGAAAACTCTGCCCCCAGCAAGCTTAACTGCAGTGATGACCAGCGCGACTCCCCTGCTTTATAACGCGTTGATATATCACCGTAGACAGCTGGCAACGTGTAAGCCACCAAGATTTCGCCCAAATTATGCAGTAATCCATTAAGGTAGACCCCTTCAGATTTTCGAAGCTGGGCCGCCTCAGCAAGTTCTCTAGAAATAGCCGCATTCAAAAAGGCATGCACTAACAGCTGATCGAGCGCTTTATCCTGCTGTTCTGTTCGCAGACTTTCAACGAGTTTAAGAGTCATTGCTAGGTTTAGGATACGTTCGAAACCCAATAGAACGACAGCCCGTGAGAGCGACGCTATTTCTCGTTTATTTGGGTTAAACAGGGGTGTATTGGCGAGTTTTAAAACTCTAACAGAAAGGTTCACATCCTTCATAACGGCCATAGCAAGTGCCATGGCATCAGCCTCTTCTGAGACGCTGATTTGCCTAATCTGATTAACCGTTGCACTGAATACCGGTAAATCACCCAACTTATGTAGCTGAGTTACGATCTGGTTTAACGTCTGGCTGTAATCCAATACTTGCTCCCGATCTATCGAACCTAGCCATTAACTGAGTTAGCCGAGCCTTGCTCCTTTACCTTACGAGCCTGCTCAACAGCCGAACATACTTGGTTAATGCCTTTTAACGTATCATTGGTCAGTTGATGTAAGTAGTCTGTCTCAACAGTATAGAGTTGATCATGCTTAACTGCCGGAATATCTGGCCAGTTTTTCCAGCGCAACGGCCAGTCGTCTGGCGCCTCATCCGAGGCAAGGATCAAATCGACCTCTGCCGCCAAGACTGTTTCTGTGCCAATTTGGGGGTAGGGTTCAGAAGCCAAGGCCATTACATTTTCAGCGCCGCAAAGTGTTAATATCTCTGAAATTAGACCCTCACGATTGACGCTCATCAAAGGAGAGTGCCAGAGCTGATAGAAGACCCGAACACTCTGTTGAGACCTTGCATCGAACTGTTCCAGAGCGTGCGAAAACTGTGCCGACATCTGAGCTGCGTTGGTCTCTTTACCCACGAGCTCAGCCAGTTGCTGCCACTGTTTCGGTAGATCCTCTAAACGATTAGATTTGACACGAACAAGCTTAAAACCCAGAGCCTCGAGACGGCTGAGTTGAACCTCAGAATTCCCACCATCCCAGACAATAATGTAGTCAGGCTCTAGACTCAGCACTGACTCAATATTAATTAATTGGTAGTCGCCAACTACCTGTGCCTGAGGAAGCGTTGTTTTGAGTGCCGGATTATCAATTATCCCGACTATATTATCGCCAGCACCGATCGCTATCAGGTTATGCGCGATATCGGGAGCTAAGACGACAAGTCGTACAGATCCTGTGGCATGCGTTAAAGGCGCTATCAGCGTAAATAGCATCCAAAAAGCCAATGGCTTAATCAAATTCACTCCGTGCAATACTTCTTGATACCATTTTTGAATTCTAACATGGGCAAGCCAAGCGCTTTGATTTATTCTACAGAACAGGTTCGAAAATTCAGGGAGTTATCGTGGATCAAAACACCGTTTGGGTTATCGCAATAGCAGCACTTATAGTGGGTATTTTGTTGGGCTTTCTATTTGGCCGTAACGGCAGTAACGGGTCTCGTGAGATCAAATTGGCCGAAGATCTTGACCGCACGCAGCATGAGTTAGAAAAATACCGCGACGAGGTAAATCTCCATTTCAGCAATACAGCTGAACTGGTGAACGATCTGACTAATCAGTACCAAAAAGTGCATCAACATCTCGCGGCTAGTGCTGCAGTTTTATGCCGAGATGAAAAGCTAGTTGAGAGTTTGCAAAAACAGGCAAACATGACCAAGTCTATTCGCGATGAAAAGCCAGGTAAAACAACCGAGCCTGAAGTTGAGCCCGATGAGAACGAAGTCCCGGTTCATATGCCGCTAGACTACGCCCCTAAAAAGGACCAAAACGAGCCTGGCACACTCTCGGATCGTTTCGGTCTAACTACAGAACAACCTGTCGCTCCGCGGGATCACTCAGACGCTAAGGAGCAGCTATCGCAAGAGAGCGATAATAAGCACCCAGTCTAAAGCTTAGACTGGGTTGTCTATATCAATAAACTGATACTCTAGACCGAAGCGTTGAGCTAAATGCTGCCCAAAGGCCTGAACGCCGTAACGCTCGGTCGCATGATGTCCCGCACTTAAATAGTGAATTCCAGCCTCACGGGCAAAATGGACGACCGGTTCTGAAATTTCTCCACTAATAAACATATCAGCGCCTTGGTTATGTGCTTGCTCTATCATGCGCTCAGCAGCACCGGTACACCATGCAACACGTTTAACCTGTCGCTTACCCGCGTTAATAAGCTGTGGATCCCGCCCTAACAAAACAGCGACCTGTTTAGCAAAAGTATCAGCTGGAATAGCAGACGCTAGGGCACCTATATTTCCAATACTGAGGGGGTTATTGGGCTCTAAAGCTCCCTCAATATGTATACCGAGCACCTTAGCAAGCTGAGCATTATTGCCCCATTCAGGGTGTGCATCTAACGGCAGATGATAGGCAAGTAAGTTTATATCTGCCTGCATCAAGCTCTTTATACGCTTACCTTTTATACCAGTAAGTGGCTCAGATTCACCCTTCCAAAAATAGCCGTGATGCACCAATATGATATCGGCATTGGCTTCTATAGATGCATCAATTAAAGCCTGACATGCCGTCACACCAACAACAATTTTTGTTAAGCAGTCGCGCCCCTCTACTTGCAATCCATTTGGGCAATAATCCCGAAACTTATCGACTGCAAGAGCAGCATTCGCATAGGCAACTAACTCACTTCTAGACGCTGACATTGTCTCAACTCCACAAAAACGCATGCATTTCTCGCATTCTACCTGCTGACATCCTTATAATCAGCTTTAAACGAATGTTGAGATATTGCAATGAATGCTCGCCTGACGAATCTAATATGGCCAAGTATAACCGGAGCGCTAGTCGCTCTGCTTGTGTTGCAATATTTCCCAGATCTCATCAAAACGCCAGACACCCAATTGGAGATCGTCGACATCTCTGACCAGCGTACGGTTGCGAGTGCAATCCCAAGTTTTGCTACTGCAGTCGAGCGCGCGGCGCCCTCTGTGGTCAGCATATTCACCCGCTCCGAAACCCTTCCCTCCAACAGTAACGATGCGCAAAGCGAGAAAACAAACAGCTCCAGCCTTATAAACCTAGGGTCGGGGGTTATTGTAAGCAGCGATGGATACGTCATCACCAACAACCATGTAGTGACGGCTGCAACCAGTGTCGTTGTTGCTCTTCGTGATGGTAGGGAGCAGGTTGCTCAGATAGTGGGTACCGATCCAGAAACCGATATCGCGGTATTAAAATTGGACTTAAACGGGCTTCCTAATCTACCGATTGTCTCATCATCAACACTCAAGGTGGGCGATATCGTTCTAGCAATCGGGAACCCCTTCGGGGTCGGACAAACAGTGACTCAAGGAATCATATCGGGCTTAGATCGTAATCAACTCGGCCTTAATACCTATGAAGACTTTATTCAAACGGATGCGGCTATCAACCCTGGCAACTCCGGCGGTGCTTTAGTCACTGCAAACGGTGATCTAGTGGGTATCAATACCGCAATATTCTCTAAATCTGGCGGTTCACAGGGTATTGGATTTGCGATCCCCGCCGATCTTGTGCAACAGGTGATGGGTGATTTAATTAGTGTGGGTCGTGTAATTCGCGGCTGGGTAGGCGTAGAAGCACGCGGTTTAACTGCAGCTGAGGCAGCGCAAGCTGGACTGAGTGAAGGCGTACGGGGGTTAATTATTTCGGGTATCTATCGCGATAGCCCCGCACAACGAGCAGGGCTAAGACCCTCGGATGTCATCATAGCGATCAACGAACAGCCAATTGTCGGGAACGGCCTTGAGGCAATGAACTATATCGCCAAAGTGAAACCGGGCGAGATAACCTATTTTACAATTTACCGAGACGGCGCACCGCAAACGCTCGAGATACTTACCAGCGAGCGGCCCAAAAGCCGCTAGCTACTCAATAGTAAAGGCTAAACCGGTGCTAATCCTTTTTTAAGATACGATACTCTGCAGAGCGAGCGTGAGCTGTAAGTCCCTCTCCGCGAGCCAACACCGAAGCAACCTTACCCATCTCTGATGCGCCCTCTGGCGAGAACATAATAAGCGATGAGCGCTTCTGAAAATCGTAGACACCCAAAGGCGATGAAAATCGCGAGGTTCCCGAAGTTGGCAATACGTGGTTGGGACCTGCACAGTAATCGCCCAACGCCTCAGCCGTATAGCGTCCCATAAATATGGCACCGGCATGTCGAATCATCGGCAACATCGCCTCTGGATCTGCAACTGATAGCTCTAAATGCTCGGGGCCTATCTGGTTAGATATCTTGGCGGCTTCTTCGAGGTCCGCTACCTCTATTAGCAACGCTCGATTAACCATTGAGGCGCTAATAATATCTTTGCGCTCCATACTAGGCAGTAACTTAGCAATACTGGCTTCTACCTGATCAATGTACTCAGCGCTAGTCGCTATCAGTATTGGCTGTGCATCCTCATCATGTTCTGCCTGAGAAAATAGATCCATTGCCACCCAGTCAGGATCTGTCTCGCCGTCACAAATCACCAGTATCTCTGAGGGACCTGCAATCATATCAATACCCACAACCCCAAAAACTGCACGCTTAGCGGTTGCGACATAGATATTGCCTGGGCCCACGATCTTATCGACCGAGGGGATGGTCTGTGTGCCATAAGCGAGTGCGGCAACCGCCTGAGCTCCACCCACAGTAAATACCCGACTAACGCCTGCAATAGCAGCCGCTGCAAGTACCATCTCGTTAATAACGCCCTGAGGGGTCGGAACAACCATTATGATCTCGGCTACACCGGCAACCTTTGCCGGTATGGCATTCATCAGTACTGATGAAGGGTATGAAGCTTTACCGCCCGGCACATAAATACCAACCCGATCCATGGGTGTAACCTGCTGCCCCAGCAAGGTTCCATCAGCTTCTTGGTATTGCCAAGAGCTCGCTAGCTGTCGCTGGTGATAATCGCGAATCCGTGCGGCTGCGATCTCTAGCGCTTCACGCTGAGGCACCGTAATGGTCTCTAGCGCTTGCTGTAGACGCGCGTGTGACAACTCTAGATCTGTGATGTTGGTGGCGCTGGTAGCATCAAAACGGTTGGTCAACTCAACAACAGCTGCATCGCCCTGATCTCGCACCTGGGCCAGTATTTGATCTACGCGCTGATTAACCTGCGCATCAGACACAGACTCCCAGGCCAACATCTTTTTTAGCTCGGTATCAAAGCCAGCCTGACCGGCTTTAAGACGTCGAATTTTAAGCGTATCACTCATTCTTAAACCTTAGACTTTGCTGCGACAGCTTCAGCCAGACGATCTAATATTGGCTGAATTTGCGCGTACTTCATTTTCATAGAGGGCTGACCTACGACCAAACGTGAGCTGATATCTGCAATGTAATCCATAGCCTCTAAACCATTGGCTTTTAGTGTGTTACCCGTATCGACTATGTCCACTATACGATCAGCAAGACCCATAATGGGGGCCAGCTCCATTGCACCGTATAATTTGATGATATCAACTTGACGACCTTGACGCGCAAAGTACTCTTTGGTGACATTCACAAACTTAGTTGCCACTCGCATGCGACCTTCAACCTGTTGCGCATCTTTCATTCCTGCCACACGCAACTGACACTTTGAAATTTCAAGGTCAAGCGGCTCGTAAAGGCCGGCACCACCGTGTTCCATCAATACATCTTTGCCAGCAACACCCATATCGGCACCGCCGTATTCAACATAGGTAGGTACGTCAGTAGCCCGAATCACGACCAGTTTTATATTGTCGTGATTGGTATCAAAGATCAGCTTTCGACTACTGAATATATCCTCAAGCGGATGAATGCCCGCCGCCGCAAACAACGGGAGGGTCTCTTTGAGAATACGCCCCTTTGAAAGCGCGATGGTCAGTTGTTCGTGCATACGTATCCTTGACTCAAATATCCATGGCTCAAATTAGCTTGGTACACGACGAATCTGTGCACCTAAAAGCTGCATCTTCTCTTCAATACATTCGTAACCGCGGTCAATGTGATAGATACGATCAATGGCGGTTTCGCCCTTTGCAACAAGTGCTGCTAGCACTAAACTGGCTGATGCACGTAGGTCAGTGGCCATTACTGGTGCACCGCGAAGCGTCTCAACACCTTCTATGATCGCTGTATTACCCTCTATCGCCACCTTAGCACCCAGACGTATCATCTCCTGCATGTGCATAAAGCGGTTTTCAAAGACTGTCTCTTTTATAATACCAACACCCTGAGCAATTGAATTCAATGCAGCAAACTGCGCTTGCATATCCGTTGGAAAAGCGGGGTAAGGTGCGGTAGTTACATTTACCGCTTTAGGGCGACGCCCTTCCATATCCAACTCAATCCAATCATCACCAATAGTGATTTTAGCGCCAGCCTCTTCAAGCTTCTGCAACACAGCATCTAGCGTATCTGAGCGAGTATTTCGGGTACGCACTCGGCCCGATGTTATCGCACCGGCTATAAGATAAGTTCCAGTTTCTATGCGATCCGGCATGACTGAGAAAGTACAGCCGTTGAGTTTCTCGACGCCCTGAACACGAATGGTATCGCTGCCCGCGCCCTCGATCTTCGCACCCATCGCAATCAAACACTCAGCCAGATCAACAACTTCGGGTTCACGTGCAGCGTTTTCGATCAGAGTTTCGCCGTCAGCGAGTACAGCGGCCATCAAAATATTCTCTGTACCGGTGACGGTGACAGTATCAAAAAATACGCGCGCGCCCTTGAGACGACCGTCAACTCGCGCATCGATGTAACCATTTTCAACCACAATCTCTGCACCCATAGCCTGAAGACCACGAATATGTAGATCGACTGGGCGAGAGCCTATTGCACAGCCACCGGGTAGAGAGACCTGGGCCCGACCATGGCGTGCAAGCAATGGACCGAGCACAAGAATCGATGCACGCATCGTCTTTACTAGCTCGTAGGGGGCGGTAAATTCTGTAATGGTATTGGGGTCAAGCTCGACTGCTAACTTATCACCGATAACCAATTCAATTCCCATGCGGCGCAAGAGTTCAAGCATCGTCGTGATATCGTGCAAATGGGGTAGGTTGCAAATCGTAACTGGACTGCTTGGCAGTATGGCACTGGCTAAGATTGGCAAGGCTGAGTTCTTCGCTCCAGAGATCCAAACCTCGCCGTCAAGGCGTTTCCCACCTTCTATAATAAGTCTATCCATGAGTAGCGAACCTTAGCTTTGCGCTTCAAATTGCGCGGGCGTAAGCGCTTTAATAGACACTGCATGAATCGCGCCTGATGCAATCTGTTCTGTTAGGCATGCATACACCGCCTGCTGCTTTTTGACAGGGCTAATACCCTCAAACATATCGCCCACTACGGTTATCTGAAAATCACACCCTGCTCCGGCTGTAATAACGGTACAGCCTTCAAGCTGGCTTTCAATAAGCTGTTTAACCTCTTCGGCGTGCATCATCTATCTCCTGAAGCTTGCGAATAATCGTATAAATTTGGGGCAGTATCATAACGAAAAAGGGCTCTGTTGGCGATCCAATCAGAGCCCTAATATGATCGTTAAAATACTAACTGGCTATTAGGCTCTCTACGCCCACCAATTCAGCAATACTCAAGAGCTGATCTGGCGCGTTAATCAAGCTTAAATCAATCTGACGATCGGCTGACCACCTGCGCATATCTAGCCAAAAAGCAATCGCTGTGCTGTCTACCCGAACAACGTCAGACAAATCTATTTGCCGAGCGCCCTGAACGACTGCTGTGCGAGCCAACTCTATCTGCTGCATGCAGAACTCACGGGTTAGCTCTCCCTGCGGCTTAAAAATCACGCGCCTTTCTCTGCCACAACATTTGACATTGCTTCTTCCCAATGATCGATAACTTCAGCGACACTCGAATACTGTTCCATCAGATTGGCAAACTGATTTCGAAAGGTCACGCGAAGGTTAATACCATCAACAAGAACATTAACTAATACCCATCCACGCGGTTCACGAACCATGTAGTAAACCAGCGAATAGGTTTGGCCGTTGGCGGCACTCAGATCAACACTGACAATCTGCTTATCCGGCTCTGGGCTCTGGGCTGATGGTGGAACCATAGAGTAGCCGTTGAATTCGAAGCCAGAGACCGCTTTGGCAAAGGTTCTTAATATCGTACTTTTGAAAACGTCAGAAAAGCGTTTGACCTCTTCATCTGATGCCCGACGGACAAATTTGCCCATAACTGATTTACCAATGTAATCGTAATCGACAATATCAAGCATTACAGTATCAACCTGCTGCATCAATAACTCGGTACTTTCAGGCTTACGCATTTCGGGGTCAGTTACGAGAACAAGCATCTCGTCAGTCACCCGCTCCATTGTTTTGCTAGCCTCTTCCCAACTGGCTTGCGCGAACTGCACTAATCCAAACAATGAAAGTGCGACCACAAAGCTTCTCATCATTACTCGCTCACTTTATTAAACAGGAATTTACCAATTAACTCTTCAAGAACTAACGCCGACTGGGTGTCATCGATGCGTGACCCATCTTTTAAAGTCTCCTCCTCGAACCCGGGGGTAATACCTATATATTTTTCACCTAGCAGACCCGCCGTCAGAATCTGTGCAGAGCTATCGATACTTAGATAGTCAACTTCACTATAGATCCGCATCTCTACATCAGCCATTAACATACGTGAATCAATCCGTATTGCTGTAACCTCGCCGATGGGCACACCCGACAACGAAACCTTAGCACGCTCGGTAAGTCCACCGACGTTTTCGAATCTAGCTGAAACCGTATACCCACCGGTGTTTTTACTTAGGCTTAAACCGCTAACATTCACGGCTAACATAACCAAACTGATCACACCCGCGAGTATAAGAACACCCACACCGATCTCTAGTGTTCGCATCCGCATCTAGATATCTCCAAACATCATTGCAGTCAAAATAAAGTCCAAACCAAGAACCGCGAGCGAAGAATAGACCACCGTTCGCGTTGTTGCCTTGCTAATCCCCTCAGAGGTTGGAGTAGCATCATAGCCCTGAAATACGGCAATCCAGATAACGACAAAACCAAATACCAAGGACTTGATAATCCCGTTCATGACATCAGTACTGAAGTCTACTGATGCCTGCATATTGGCCCAGAAAGAACCCGCATAAATACCTAGCCAATCAACGGCTACCAGCGATCCGCCCCATATACCAACCACGGCAAAAATCATTGTTAAGATGGGCAGACTGATAAAGCCAGCCCAGAGCCTAGGCGCAATAATACGCCGCATTGGATCAACACCGATCATCTCATAGCTGGCCAACTGCTCGGTCGCTTTCATCAAACCGATTTCAGCCGTTACAGCAGAGCCGGCACGTCCCGCAAACAATAGAGCGGTCACCACTGGCGCCAGTTCTCGTACAAGCGATAATGCGACCATTTGACCAACAGCTTGCTCTGAACCGTAGTCTACTAAAATGGTGTAACCCTGCAAACCAATGACCATTCCAATAAACAACCCTGACACCAGGATAATCACTAACGAGAGCACTCCAACAAAATGAAGTTGCTTTATCAGTAATGGAAACATCACTCGGGGTGTCGGAGGCACTAGCATTGACTGCGTCAACATCTGACCTGAACGACCGATAGCCGCAAGCCGATCTAAAGTGACACGGCCTAGCATCTGTATTCTGTCAATCATAGACGGTCACCGAGCAACTGAGCACCAAAATCAGGAGCTGGGTAGTGAAAAGGAACAGGACCATCGGGTTCACCGTCTAAGAACTGTCTTACACGAGGGTTTTGTAACTTAATTAAGTCTGCAGGCTTACCCTCAGCTAAAATTTCACCATCGGCAATAATGTATACGTAATCAGCGATGCTAAGCGTCTCGTTGATATCGTGTGAAACAATAATACTGGTGTGGCCCAGAGCCTTATTTAAGCGGCTTATAAGGTTAATGAGGACGCCCATCGCGATAGGGTCTTGGCCGGCAAAAGGCTCATCGTACATCAAAAGCTCTGGATCAAGGGCTATTGCGCGCGCAAGGGCCGCTCGACGAGCCATACCGCCGGAAAGCTCACTGGGCATGAGGTCGGCTGCTCCCCGGCTCCCCGCAAGCCTACTGCATTTAGCTTCATTAACACCATGTCCCGCACGAGCATCTCCGCCAAGTCAGTATGAACCCGAAGCGGAAAAGCCACATTCTCGAATACAGACATATCTGTAAAGAGCGCACCACTTTGAAATAGCATCCCCATTTTGGCTCGCAAATGAAACAACGCCTTACGGCTAAGCTGATGCACATTCAATCCATCAATCAAAACCGTGCCAGATTCGGGCGTGAGTTGACCGCCTATCAGTTTAAGGAGTGTTGTCTTACCCGTACCAGAGGGCCCCATTATCGCCGTTATCTTACCGCGCTCTAGACGCAGATTGATGTTACGAAAGATGGTTCTATCCCCACGAGAAAAACTAAGGCTATCAACCTCTATATGGGTCGCATTGTTAGAACTACTCATTAATTACCGATACCAAAATTTTTGACCCTAGCGCCTGAGACAGGCGATAAAGGTTTAAGATACACTTGCAACATGCTCAACTCAGTTGTGCAATACGTATTGTTTATAAGTCCCGATCTTAGGATCTGACTGATTAACAACAACTTAAGATTTGTAGAGTATAGTCAAAGCAGCATGAATAAGTTTGATTTTATAAGCGCAGGCAAACGAACAATCGAGCTTGAAAAACGTGCAATTGATGATTTGCTCAAGACGCTTGGTGAGCCGTTCAACCAAGCCTGTGAAATGATGCTTGGCTGTAAAGGGCGTATTGTCGTTACAGGCATGGGGAAATCAGGTCATGTTGGCGCTAAAATAGCGGCCACACTCGCCAGTACAGGATCACCCTCATTCTTTGTACACCCAGGTGAAGCTAGCCATGGTGATCTGGGAATGTTCACACCCGATGATGTAGTAATTGCGCTCTCTAACTCGGGTGAGTCGACTGAAATTGTTACCATTTTACCCTTATTAAAACGCAAAGGTGTTGGGTTAATAGCCATAACCGCCCGTGATAGTTCGTCTCTTGCACAGACGGCCGATGTCATACTCCATATCCCAATTGAGCGTGAAGCTTGCCCGCTGAACCTCGCACCAACCTCAAGTACAACGGCTCAACTCGTTCTTGGCGATGCATTGGCAACAGCGCTTTTAGAAGCACGCGGATTCAGCGCTGAAGATTTTGCCTTCTCCCACCCCGGCGGAGCATTAGGCAGACGATTGCTGTTAAAAGTGAGTGATCTCATGCACAAAGGTGATGAAATTCCTCGTGTTGACCAACAACTCTCCGTTCAAAATGCCTTAATAGAGGTAACGCGAAAGCGCCTTGGCATGACAACTGTAGTAAACGACAAGAATGAGATTGTAGGGATTTTTACCGATGGTGACCTTCGCCGAACAATTGACCTGGGCATCGATTTACGCAACACATCGATCGCAGCGGTAATGACTAAAAACTTCACAACCGTCACACCCGAAATATTAGCGGCTGAGGCACTGCAGATCATGCAAGACAAAAAGATTAATGCGCTCATTGTTGCCACAAATGGTCAGTTATGTGGCGCTCTAAACATGCACGACATGTTGGCAGCAGGTGTTATTTAAATGAACCGCTCGCTAAGCCAATCACTGAATCAAAAACTCCAATCTGTAAAACTGCTTGTGATGGATGTCGATGGCATATTAACGGATGGAACGCTGAGCTTTTTAGCCGATGGCACTGAGGTTAAAACATTTAGCATCCTTGATGGACTGGGTTTGAAATTATTGATGCAAAGCGGTGTAGAGACCGCAATTATTACCGGACGCAGTTCACCTCAAGTAGAATTAAGAGCCAAAAGCCTCGGCATTAACTTCACTCAACAGGGGCGTGAAGATAAGCTCAGTGCGTTAACTGAACTTTGGCATAGAACAGGTTACGGGCCTGAAAATACAGCTTATATTGGCGATGACCTCCCTGACCTAGCCGCTATCCGCGCATGCGTTTTCGGCGCCACAGTTCCCAACGGACATTGGTTTGTTAGGGAACACGCTGATTGGATAACTGAGACCATGGGCGGAAAAGGTGCTGTGCGCGAACTGTGCGATCAGATAATGCTAGCGCAAAAAACGCTCGAGGCATCGCTGGAGAGTTATCGTTGATTTCACTATCTCGTCTTCGCCTGTTTGTCGCTTTCATATTGATTTTTGGCTTCATTCTTATGTGGCAATATGGTTGGCAAGATAAGCAACCCGAACCGCTCGATGTTGACCTTGAACAGCGAATCGACTGGTATGTTAACGAGGCAGTTCTCACACGTTTCTCAATTAGCGGAGAGCGAACATCTGTAACAGACGCCCGAGAAGTGACACACTTTGAGGGCCTGAAAGAGAGTCAATTCCGTGAACCCTACTCTGTTGGTTTTAATAACCGCCAGGAAGTGGCCTATACTTTACAAGCTGACTCAGCCATCCATCAAGACGATAACAGTCGTGTGGATCTTGCAGACAGGGTCGAGCTTCACCATAATCCAAATGATGATCAGGCTCTAGCAATGTTCACGCCAAGCCTGACCTACTACCCTGAAAATGAGCTAGCAGTGACCGACGACCCGGTAGAAATACACTCAAGCTCAGGCGAGACACGCGCAGTCGGAATGGAGTTCTATACTGCTGAGCGCCGAATGGAACTTTTATCACAGGTAAGGGGCAACTATGTTGCGGCACAGAAATAGTAGAAATCGAACGACAAGACTGACTCAACAGTTAAATCACTACGTCGTCTTGTTAACACTATCAATCACAAGCCTCAATGCATTCGCACTGGACTCTGACCGCGACCAGCCTATCTACGTTGCGGCCGATAGAGCGAGCATAGACGACAACACCGGCATTACGGTATACACCGGAGATGTTGACATTACTCAGGGCAGCATGATTCTAAAAGGAGATCGGGTGGAGCTCTACCGCGATGCTGAAGGTAATGTTGATCGCATCCAATCCTTTGGCAAACCGGCCTACTTCGAGCAACAACCCTCGCCAGACCAAGCCGTTACCATAGCAACGGGTAATACCCTAAATTACGCAGTGAACTCGCAGCTACTTGAGATCACCGGTAGCGCGAAAGTTGAACAGGCCGGCGATGAGTTTACCGGGGCGCGTATCAACTACGACATGGAAAAAGCACTGGTCGATGCGTTCAGTGACACCGCCAGTGACAAGCGTGTCCGAATGGTAATTCAACCGCGAAGCGAAAGTGGTTCATGATTACACTTGAAGCGCACTCACTTGCAAAGGCCTACAGAGGCCGCGAAGTTATAAAAGATGTTTCGTTGAGCGTAAAACAAGGCGAAATCATAGGCCTTTTAGGCCCAAACGGCGCGGGCAAAACAACCTGTTTTTACATGATAGTTGGCCTTGTATCAGCCGATAAAGGCAGCATCAAACTTGAACATATTGACCTTACTCGCCTGCCGATACACGAGCGAGCTAGACGCGGGCTAGGATA
>JGI26082J51739_10001319_pt1 | contig 15571 bp, 14 predicted proteins | sample SaaInl5LU_22_DNA_FD_51739 | JGI IMG/M metagenome (IMG submission 51739)
CCGTGGCAGGTCTGCTTTCGGGATGCCCATGAGCCCGTCCCTCTTGGCAATCAAGTGCACGGCGAAGAAAACCGATGCGTAGTAAAGCAAAGCGGGTATAGCCGCCCACAGGGTGACCTGAAAGTAAGAGACGGCCAAAAATTCAGCCATCACAAACGCTGCAGCCCCCATGACGGGCGGCATCAGTTGCCCGCCAGTAGATGCAACCGCCTCAATCGCCGCCGCGTTTTCTGGCCGAAAGCCAGTGCGCTTCATGAGCGGTATCGTCATCGGCCCGTCAACCATGACGTTGGCCACCGCACTTCCGGACACCGTGCCGAACATGCTCGAGCTTATAACGGCCACTTTGCCCGGGCCGCCCGCGGTGTGGCCCGTGATGGAAAGCGCGAAATCCATGAACAACTTGCCTGTCCCACTGCGCTCCATAAACGCACCAAATAAAACAAACAACATAACGTAAGAGGCAGACACGCCAAGGGTTGAGCCGAAAATACCCTCGGTGGACAGATACAACTGTTCCATTAAGACTGCCGGTGTGACCTGTGTAAATCCAATGGCATAGGTTAGGAAAACACCAGCGGTGATAGGTAAAGCCCACCCAATAACACGACGCGTCCCTTCCAACACCAAAAGCACGGCAACCACGGCATTAAACATATCTCCCGGCGTCAAGTCGTCGATGTAAATGATGCGCTCGATGAATGCGTCGTAATTCAGGAAAATATGTAGCACAAAACCCCACGATCCGGCGAGCAGCGCGAAATCGAGGCAACGCCAAAGCAGGCCGCCGTTCCGCCGAGAGGGATAGAGTAAAAAAACAAGCGTGAGTGCAAAAAGTAAATGCGTTCCGCGAAAAATTAACGCCTCTGGCGGACCGAAGCCAGCGACATACATGTGATAAAGAGACATGCACACTGCAACCAGTGTGACTAGCCAAGCGAGTGGACGCCATTTCGGCGCAACGGATAAATTCTCGTCAGAAACGGTCATGGCGTATTTTTTTTGCTATCTCGAGTCGATGTGAAGCGGGGCAGCTCAGACCGCCCCGCTTGTCAGGTCTTACCCGCCGGCTAGCCGAATGGCGCACCGCGGACAAAAACCGGGTTTACATAACGCCGGCTTCTTTGTAGAACTTGATAGCCCCTTTGTGGAAAGGCACACCAATGTCGACACCCATATCCTTGGGTGTCACAGACTTCATAGATTTCACGATGGCGCTCATCGTGGGGATATTAGCGGCCAGTATCTTCGTCATCTGATAAACCGTATCTTCTGGCAAGTCACATGCGACCACCAAGTGCGTTGAATACGCGATCACAGGCACATCTTTGTTTTGGTTCGGGTAGGTACCTGCCTTGATGTCCATCTTGAAGTAGCCTGGGTTGAGCTTACTCAACCCCGCCATGGTCTTTTCATCAACGGGCACCAGCGTGATATCNCGTGCGCTAGCTAAATCCATAACCGCTGACGCTGGGGCCGTGGTTCCTAAAGTGAAGCCATCGGCATGACCATCCTTGAGAATAGAAACGGCATCCGTATAACCGGCCTGGAAGTTAACCTTCTTCAAGGAGTCATAACCCATGCCATTGAGTTTCAGCACTGTGTTCGTGAGGATCTCAGCCGTGTTACCTTTGGGTTGCACCACTAAGTTTTTTCCCTTGAGATCGGCAAAGGAATTGATATTGGCGCTCTGCAAAGTAACCACTTGGAAATATTGTGGGTACAGATTTGCCATTTGACAGACATTCGTGACTTGCTTTTTGAAGGGTGCGCGACCAGCAACACCATCCACGGTGGTCGCGGAGTTCGCCAACGCCACTTTGGCTTTGCCCTCATCAACGCCGCGCACGTTCGCAATACCAGCGCCGGGCGTCTGCTGGATCTGTAACCCACCAATGCCTTGCTCCCACAAGCCCTTTAGCGCCCCTCCCAGAGGTATCCAAGAGCCGCCTTGCGGGCCGGTCATGAATGTCACCTGCTGCGCAGATGAAAGACTGGGCGCCACCAAGGCCGAAGCCAGCGCAACAGCGCTAAACGTAGTTTTCAAATTCAATGCCATTTCTATCTCCTCTTGTGTTTATTAAACGGGTCTAACTAATGTGGGTGCCCTGNGCATAGGCACGGCAACCNACCCATGGCAATGTACAACCGCAAGGGTATTCACGTACTTAGTATTTACCCATAGAATCNCACCAAGAAAACTGCGCGCATGGATGGGCTCCTCTAGCGTGGGCGAAAACCGACCGGAATATGGCGTCTCCATCGCGACATCAAGTGTGCCTAGCGTTCTAGCCGTAAAAATACTGGCAGCCTTGCGTTCGAGTGCGAGATAGCTATTAGTTGAGGGATTGGAAAAACAAAAAAGCCCCTTGCAAACTGCAAGGGGCTTTTTGATTTTGGATTAAGTGGTGGGTCGTGCGGGGGTCGAACCCACGACAAACGGATTAAAAGTCCGCTGCTCTACCAACTGAGCTAACGACCCACTTTAAATCGTTGGCAAATGAGGAAAATTCCGCATCGCCTAAGCCCATGAGTATAACGCGAAATGCTCTCTTCTGAAAAGAGCTCGCAAAAAAGTTTGCATACCTTTGCGCGTTCACGTAGCCCCGACTTGGTCTAAGCACCACCCCGCAGCAGCCATACCAAAACTAGCCGTCACGGCAACAGCTGAGCCGTAGCCGTGACAGTTTAAATCGCTCGATAATTGGCCATTTTCTTCTTTGGGCATCACCACGGCCTCACGACTAAAAATGCCCATGACGCCCATACGCCCTGACCGTGATGCCCCATGGTTGCGACGTAGCTGGTAGCGTAACTTTGCCAATAACGGGTCATGGGTGACATCGGCAATATCGGCGCAATCCACCGCATGGGCCAATCGCTTGCCACCCGCAGCGCCGACGCTCACGAAACACCGTTGGTGCGTTAAGGCCCACGATGCCAACGCGACCTTGGCATGTACTTGGTCGCACGCATCAACCACGACGACGGTTTTTGACTCGCTGTTGGCCGACTTGGCAACCGCTGCCACGGGCAACCCAATCGCTGACAGGCAGGCATCGAGGTTCTCAGGGCTTAAAAAATCGTCCACGCAGTCGACTTGGCAGGCTGGGTTTATCGCCAAGATGCGGTCGCGCATGGCCTCCACCTTGGACTGTCCAAGCGTCTGGGTCGTTGCGTGAATTTGCCGGTTGATATTTGACGCTGCAATGTGGTCAAGGTCGATCAGGCTCAAGCGACGAACCCCAGAGCGTGCGAAGGCTTCGGCACTCCAAGAGCCCACGCCACCGATACCTACGACGACGGCATGGCAATCAAAAATGCGTTGGGCACCGGCCTCGCCATATAGACGCCGCAATCCGCCGAACCGACGTTCAAAGTCGCTGACCTCAGTCACGCATCAATACCCACATTTGAAGCTTGAAGCCCACAAGTGACCCGGCGATGATGGCAGGAAAGGCGATCATGCTGCTCACGCTCAACGTGGATAGGCCGGATATACCCTGGCCAAACGTGCAACCAAGCGCGGTGACACCACCTACGCCCATCAACGCCGCACCAATCAGATGCAAAGCCGTATCGCGGGTATTGGCGAAACCTTCCCAGCGAAAAGTCTTTGAGCGCCATGCCTCTAGGAAACCACCGAAAATCAAGCCCAATACCGACACCACACCAATGGTTAAGACATTGCTCGCATCGCTAAAGTAGATCAACCAGTTAATCGTATACGCCATAGGGGCCGTGAAGCTAAGCGCCTCCATCCGACCTGAATTGGTCGCCAAATAGGCGGCCTCTAATGTTTGCGGGTGCTCTTGCACAAAGCCAATAGTCCCAGAAAGAAACCACATACAAACCACGCACAGACCGATGCCCAGTCCCCCCCAAGCCGCACCGCTTTGGCGAAATGCCGGACCCGCGAAGCACCATATTAGCAGTGCGATGCCAATGACAACGGCGAAACTGAGCGCAAAATAGTCTGAAGTGATGCCCAGCAAGCCGGGTAGCAACTGCGGCAGTGAGGCAACAGGTAGTTCGAAAAACACACGGTCTAAGGTCTGAATACGCAGCACGGCGAATACGCCACGCAGTGTCATGAAAGCAAACAGGCCCATCACCGCGAAGACAACAACCGACTTCAAACTACCACTGCCGATACGTAACAGAGTTTTGCTACTACAGCCCGACGCCAAAACCATTCCAACGCCAAACAGAACGCCACCGACAACCGCTGACAACCACAGCACGCGCCCGCTTGCGTAAATACTTGCGAGCGGGTCAATCAGGCCGATTTCGGACATGGACTGAAAGCCGATCATGGCGACTGCAATGGCCATCACCCAAACGCGCATACGCGTCCAATCGCCCATGTTCACGATGTCGCTCACCGCACCCATGGTGCAAAAATGGGTGCGCTGCATCACCCAACCTAGCAACGTTGTTAACCCGAAACAGGCCCACAAAATTTGGGTGTTCAGAAGTCCAACTTCTTCAAAGGATGGGGCTTGCATAAATGGTGGTCAAAGAGAAGTTAGTGGGCGCCAGCAACGGCTTTCCGATCACCAGACGCCCCGCGCATTGGTCATCGGTCTGGCTGTGTCTTAACGACTGCAGCGGCGCAATCTTCAGATTGTCGCCACTGAAATACGCTTACTGGTTGCCGTTGCCGTTGCTTGTAGACGATTCTAGGGCCGTCAAACGCTGTGTCGCCGCCTCTGCGGCTTGCGACCCAGGAAAGCGCGCCACCAAGGCGTTGAGGGTGGCTATAGCGACATCTTTCTGTTGCAACTCAAACTGGCAGTTCGCTGTCGCCAGCATGGCCTCTGAAATCCGACTGTGCTCAGGAAAATCCTGCAGCATCGTAGAGAAAGTCGTCAAAGCGCCAGCATAGTTGTTTGTCGCGTACTCCGCGTTGCCTAGCCAAAACAGCACAGAGGGCCGGTAGCCCGAACGGGGGAACTCTGACGCCACCCGTCTTAAATAGACCTCCGCTTGCGCAAACTCACCGGCACGCAATGCGTTCATCGCTTGGTCGTACACTGCCTTTTCATTTTCGCTGACCTCGATGATTTCTCCGTCCACCGTCACCTTAATCGGCTCCAGTTTGGCCAACCTAGCCTCTATTGATGCCAGTGCATCCAAGGCTTTCAGGCGATCGTTCATGATGGAGATATCCCGTGTCAACTCCTCGTTTCGCCCGAGTAGCCGCGAGATTTGATCTTGCAACTCGTTGTTCTGTCGCGACAACTCAAGCAACGCTTGTGTCGTGGGTACCTGACTCAGACTCTCGTCTGTTCGCACCCCTGCCTGCTCCAGTTTTTGAACTTTCTGACGCAGGTCAATGATCGCTTTTCTGGCCTCGGTGTCCTCAAAGAGTCCTGCAGACTGCGCCATGCCAGAAAAGCTGATCAGCGCTGAGATGATTACCAGCCTAGGAAGTACACGGCCTCGTGAAAATAAAGAGTTAAAAATCATAATTCTTTGGAGGACATTTAATGTAACGTCAAGGTTAAAGCGTAAAAAAACCCAACGGCCTCGCGGACGTTGGGCTGCGCAGGCATCGATTAACGGTAGTTAATAAATGCGCGGCGGTTTTGAGCACGTGACTGAGCGTCACCGCCGGGTACAGCAGGCTTTTCTTCACCAAAGCTCACCGCTTCCATCTGACCCTCTTGAACACCAAGCAATGACAGTGCGCGGCGGACAGCCTCCGCACGTTGCTGACCCAGTGCGATGTTGTACTCACGGCTACCCAGCTCATCGGTGTTGCCTTCGATGCTCACACGGCTACCGCGATTTGCCTTCAAGAAGTTGGCATTAGCTTCGATTACGGCTGCAAATTCGTCACTGATGACGTAGCTGTCAAAAGCAAAGTAGACCAAACGAGACACAGAGGCAGCCGGTTGCACACCCGTAGCATCGGCGGTTTTGACCTCAACGGGTGCCACTTTATTGCTACTGGAATTCGCGCCGTTCACGCCGCTGGCGTTCGCATTCGCGTCCTTGCCTGCATTCGCTGCGTTGGCCGCATTGGCATTGGCGTTGGTCGACTCGGCGATAGGCGTGTTGGTACAACCAACCAACGCCATAGAAACGAGTAGGCCCGCTATCAAGCCACGCGCCGTCTTTGCTTTTGTCATCTTTGCTCCTTTTGTATTCAAATAATATAACGAGATGAATATACCCCGAAAATGGCTTGTCCGTTGACTCCCGACGACAATTACCGTTCAGGGCGTATTGTAACGTCAGTTATTGCGGAAAGGGCCCCAATCGGGCTCTCGGATGTCGCCCGTGGCACCGGCCAACCGCGTCCGTATTCGGCCATCCACCGAGACCGTCATCAGGGCATCGCGGCCATTTAAGCGCGTTGCATACACCAGCATTTGGCTGTTAGCAGCGAAACTCGGGCTCTCGTCTCCCTCGGTATCGGTCAGGACGCGGACCTCGCCCGAGGCAAGGTCCATGGTGTGAACCCTAAACGCAGACCCCACTTGACCTATATAGGCCATGTAACGCCCGTCGGCACTCAAAGAAGGTGAGGTGTTGTAGCCCCCTTGGAAGGTCACGCGCTTAGCGGGCCCACCCTCGGCGGGCATACGGTAAATCTGGGGTGAGCCCCCGCGGTTACTTACAAAATACAGTTGCGTGCCATCGGGTGAAAAGCTCGGTTCGGTATCAATGCTACGAGAGCTCGTAATCCGTTTGGGGGGACTCCCGTCCGTTGCCAACCGATAAATCTGTGAGCTACCCGATAAGGTGAGGGTCGCTACCACACTCTTGCCGTCTGGCGACCACGCGGGCGCCGAGTTAGAACCCTTGAAATTGGCCAATAACCGGCGCTGGCCTGTTGCGACCATGTGCGAGTAGATCACCGGCTTGCGCGATTCAAACGATACATAAGCCAACTCACTACCGTCAGGTGACCAAACCGGGGAAATGATGGGCTCTGGACTGGTCAGTGCAGGCTGCGCATTCTCGCCGTCGGCGTCCGCAACCCATAACTTGTGCTGCTTGCCTACCTGCGTTACATAGGCCACACGAGTGGCAAAAACGCCACGAATACCTGTGAGTTTCTCAAAAATAGAATCAGCCACCTGATGCGCAGCCAGCCGAGACAGGTCTTTATTTACAGGGACACTGACACCGCCAAGGTCCTCAGCGGCAACAACGTCCCATAGGCGGTAACTGACCAACCACTGGCCGTTGTCCTGCCTGACGCTACCCGTGACCAACGCGTCCACCCCGATTGCCCGCCAAGGCGCTAGGTCTGGCCTTGATGACTCGTCCATCGCCTCGCTGCTCGCCGCGACAGCACGGAACAAGCCGGTACGCTCCAAATCGGCGGTAACAATGTCATCGACCGGCGTGGCAAAAGCCTCCCGGCCTCTGAATGGCGCAATGGCAAAAGGCCGCTGTGTCAGGCCTACCCCGGCGACGTCCACTCGGAACTGCGCCATCGCCGGCATCGCAGACACACCCAGGCCCACAGCCATTCCCATACTGGCCCCCTTTAAGAGGTCGCGTCTGGCGATCAGCGTCTTGTTCGGGTCAGCGGTTTCAGTGGCTTGCGCCGCGGTGTTGATGGGTAATTGGGGCATTTGCAGTGGGCTTAGGTTGTCGTCGTTGTTCTCAGCCACCTTAACAGGGCTGGCACTCAAAAAGCGCACAAAACCCTCGAAAAGGCGACGATCAAGTCACATAATAAAGGATTGTTAAGCGCGTAACATCATGGTAGCTACGTACCCGCTGCCATACGCGACTTCCCGACCAACTGATTGTATTCAAGCTCATTGACACGACGCTCTTCACCCTCCGCCGACGCCAAGCCCCACCCGTCTTTGAGCGCCGCCCCACAGCGCCCGCTCAAGGAGCGCCTACTCAGCCTATGGCCTTACTTTAAGCCGGGCACCTGGGGCTTATTTTGGATGGCCATCGCGGCCGGTGTTGCTGCCAGCACTGAGCCCATGATTCCCGCCCTCTTGGAACAGCTACTCGATAAGGGGTTTGCGAAGCAGTCGTTGCCGCTCTGGCTGGTACCCGTGGCCGTTTTAGGCGTTTTTACGCTCAGAGGCGTTGCCGTATTTTTTGCCCAATACCTGCTGTCCTACGTCGCCAACGGCGCCATGCTGCGCCTGCGCAAAGCCATGTTTGATCGCTTGACCATCGCGGAGCTTGGCCTCTTCGTGCGGGAGTCTGCCAGCTCGCTATCAAACACCTTGGTCTACGAGGTACAAAACGGCACCAACATGCTGGTCGGTGCCGTCTTGAGCTTGCTTAGAGACTCGCTGACCCTCATCGCTCTGCTCGGCTATTTACTCTACCTAAACTGGCAACTGACATCGATTGTGATCTTGGTGTTCCCGGCGCTGGTCGCGGTCATGCGCGTTCTTTCCCGGCGCTTATACGGGCTGACTAAACGCAGCCAACAGGCGACCGACTCGCTTGCCTATGTCGTTGAAGAAAACGTACTGGCACATCGCATGATTCGCCTGCACGGGGCGCAAGCCAGTCAGGCCCAGCGGTTTCAAACGTTTAGCCAACAATTACGCGGACTGGCATTACGCGCCACCGTCGCCTCGGCGGCCATGACCCCGCTAACGCAAATACTTTCGGCGTGCGCCTTGTCCGTGGTCATTATGGTGGCGCTTTGGCAAGCCCAAGCGGACGGTACAACTGTTGGTGGTTTTGTATCGTTTGTCACCGCGATGTTGATGTTGGTCACGCCGATTCGACGGCTGGCCGACATCGCTACCCCTATCACCCGCGGTGTCGCTGCGATTGAGCGCGGCCTGCTTATGCTGGATGCGATTCCGCCACAAAGCAGCGGCGACTACACGCCCGATGGTGCCGTTGGCGGTATCGAGTTACGCGGTGTCGGAGTGCAATACGCGGGCAAAGAAACACACGCACTGAGTAATGTCAATTTACAGGTGGCCACCGGTGAAGTCGTTGCGCTCGTTGGCCCATCGGGCGCTGGGAAAACCACACTGGTCAACCTGCTGCCGCGTTTCGTTGAGTGCACGTCCGGATCGGTAACCCTGAACGGCACCGACATCACCGCCTGGCGCCTGGCGTCTTTGCGAGAGCAGTTTGCCTTGGTCAGCCAAGATGTCGTCATGCTAAACGATAGCCTGACGGCCAACATCGCGCTGGGACAAGTTATTGATGAGACTCGATTAGCAGAGTGTATTGAGGCCGCCAATCTCACGGAGTTGGTCGCCACGCTTCCGAATGGCCTCAACACCTTGCTAGGACACAATGCGGTGTCTCTATCTGGCGGCCAGCGTCAACGATTGGCTATCGCACGTGCGCTTTACAAAAACGCGCCCATTTTGTTGCTTGATGAGGCAACTTCAGCCTTAGACAATGCCTCCGAGCGGTTAGTACAAGACGCATTAAAACGGTTGATGCTCGGCCGTACGACCTTGATCGTGGCACACCGCCTATCCACCATAGAACATGCTGATCGGGTTGTGGTCATGGCAGATGGTGGCATCGCTGAACAAGGCACCCATGCCAGCCTGCTAGAGGCCAACGGTTTATACGCCCAACTGCACCGCACCCCAGGGGCGCTGACGCCCGAATAGTCTGGGTATTTAGGAACTAGCTCAATACGATGTCGTAGTGCTCCGGCGGCACGGCAGGGTCCGCTTGCAAAGCGATGGGTTTACCGACGAAGGCCGAGAGGTCACTCACGTGAACGCTCTCTTCGTCTTGCAGCATATCGATCACTCGTGGGTTGGCGATCACGCGGAATCCAAGGGGATTGAAGTTGCGTGCCTCGGTTAACAACTCACGCAATATTTCGTAGCACACCGTGCGCGCCGTTTTCACCGCACCGCGCCCACTGCACACGGGACAGGTTTCGCTCAGTATGTGGGCCAGTGATTCACGGGTACGCTTGCGGGTTAACTCCAACAGGCCAAGTGGCGAAAAACCACCCAACATGCTCTTGGTACGATCTCGACTGAGGTGTTTTTGTAACTCTGAGAGAACGGCCTCGCGGTGCGCGTCGCGTCGCATGTCTATGAAGTCAACAATCACGATGCCGCCAAGATTTCGCAGGCGTAGCTGGCGCGCCAAGGCCTGAGCGGCCTCTAAGTTGGTCTTGAAAATAGTGTCTTCAAAATTCTTTGCACCCACAAAGCCACCGGTATTCACATCGATGGTGGTCAAGGCCTCGGTTTGGTCAACCACTAAATAACCACCAGACCGAAGCTCGACACGCCGTTGCAGGGCCAGTGCAATTTCAGCGTCCACGCTAAACAGGTCGAACAACATCCGTTCGCCGGTATAAAGCGACAGCTTGGGCATCATCTCGGGCATAAACGTCTGGGTAAACGCCTGCAGCTCAGCCATTTGAGCCCGCGAGTCTATACGCACGGCATGGGTGTCTTGCGAGCTGACGTCGCGCAGCACCCGTTGCGCTAGCGACAGCTCGCTATGCAACAAGCTTGGCGCCGGCTGTGACTTGCTGGCACTGCGAATCCGTTGCCACATTTTTTGTAGGTAGGCCATATCCTGCGCCAAGTCTTCATCGCTGGTATCTTCGGCATTCGTACGCAGAATAAAGCCACCCCCCTTGTCGCCACGCAGCGCCAGCAAACGGTCTTTGAGTGCTTGCCGTTGTGCGAATGGAATTTTTTGTGAGATGCCCAGATGGTCATCTTGCGGTAAAAAAACCAGTAAACGGCCAGCGATACTCACCTGCGCCGTCAACCTAGCCCCTTTGGTGCCGATAGGGTCTTTGAGTACTTGAACCAAGATGGCCTGGCCTTCATACACTTGGTGTTCTATGGGCGGCACGGTTGGCGCAGTGACCGCATCCGCGTCGGAGGCGGCGTCATCTCGCTGGTGTCGCGCATTGAGGTTGGGTAACAGATCAGCGACGTGCAGAAACGCGGCGCGCTCCAGGCCGATGTCAATGAACGCAGACTGCATACCCGGCAACACGCGCGTTACCTTGCCCATGTAGACGTTTCCGACCAAGCCTCGTTCCAGCGCACGCTCCACAAATACATCCTGAACCGCACCGTACTCAATGACAGCGACCCGGGTTTCTTGCGGCGACCAATTAATTAGTATTTCTTGGTTCATACGTTCACCATTAATTTCACGCCACTCCAACGCAACAACTGCGCCGTCTCGAAAGCGGGTAGCCCCATGATTCCAGAATAACTGCCACTGATATCCGTGATGAACAGCGATGCTAATCCCTGTATCGCATAGGCGCCTGCCTTGCCCATGGGTTCGCCTGTTTTAACGTAGCTCGCAATCTGCGTTGCTGACAAGCTTGAGAATCGCACCTGAGAGCGCGACACCATTTGCTGTGTTTGCCACGTGCCCCGCGCATCCCAGTAACCCACCGAGACCGCCGTGTACACCACATGCTTCTGCCCAGAAAGTAGGGTCAGCATCCGACGCGCATGGGCCATGGAGTTTGGTTTTCCCAATATCTCCCGACCCAACGCGACGGTGGTATCGGCGCAGACAACGGGCAGAGGTGGGAGCGAACGGCGTGTGCAACGATCCGCCGCCGCCGCTAGTTTCAACGCGGTCACGCGCTTGACGTATCGTAAGGGGGCTTCACCTGGCAAAACGGCTTCCAACGCTTCCGCATCCTCATGCGCGTCGGCGAGCAAGGCCACGGGTGTTACACCCCACTGCGCCAATAGCGCATGTCGACGCGGGCTTTGGCTGGCTAAGTAAACCGATGAAGATGGGTGCTTTGACATAAAAGAGCGGGTCCGAAGACGAGGTTAGTCACCGTGTGAGCAGGCCAGACTCACTCGCGGTGATAGGGATGGTTGGCATTCACCGACCATGCCCGATAAAGCTGTTCCACAAGCAACACCCTCGCCATGGCATGGGGCAATGTCAGGCTGGACAGACGAATCAACTGGTGCGCACGGGCCTTGAATTCGGGGTCTAAGCCGTCCGGGCCGCCGATGACCAAGGCCACATCGGTGCCGCCCATTTGCCAATCACTAAGCGCCGTGGCCAACTGCTTGGTACGCACGGACTCGCCGCGTTCGTCAAGTGCCACCACCCGCGCATTTTTGGGTATCTGCGCCTCTATGCGCTGGCGCTCCGCAGCCATGGCACCAGCGATATCCGTTGAATGACGCGCCTGTGTCTTAATCAGGCGCACCTCTAACTTTATCTCAGGCGGGAACCGCTTGGCATAGTCATCGAACGCGGTCTGTGCCCAATCCGGCATCTTGAGCCCAACGGCGATAAGAACCAGACGCATGTGAGCTGCCGTTATGCGACTTATTTCTTCGCGGCTGACTTAGCTGTTGGCTTAGCTGTTTTAGCAGGTGCCCGCTTCGCCACGGTCTTGGACGGGGTTGTCTTGGTCGTTGCCATTTTCTTCGCCGCGGGTCGCTTGGCGACGGCGTGGCTAGTCTTGGCTGGTTTAGGTGCGTTGATCATCACCTTCTTAATCGGCGTGGCACTTTTCGTAGTGGTCTTCTTTGCGGACGTCTTCTTAGCCGGGGTCTTCTTACCCACTAATTTTTGCGCAGCACTTGCCTGTGTCGTCTTGGCTGCCACCTTCACCACCGGCTTCTTGCCGCCCAGTTTTTTCGCTGGCGCCGTCTTCACACCGGCCGCAGTCGCGGGCTTGGGTGCCGCTTTAGATGCCGCTGCTGGCTTGGCTTTCGTCGCTACTTTTGATGCCGGCTTGGTCTTCACAGCGACCTTGCGCGCGGGCTTTGCGGGCACTTGATCGTCCATGGCGTCTGACGAGGCTTTGACCAAGCCTTTGGCTTTCGCTAAGCGCATGCGCACAGGCTTCTCACCCCATATCTCTTCCAGCCGGTAATATTCGCGAATAATTGGTTGCATTACGTGAACGACCGCCGAGTCGCAGTCCACAATAATCCACTCGCCATTGGCCTCCCCCTCAATGCGGGGCTTGGACAAATTGGCATCGCGTAATTTGTCACGGACACTAGACGCTAAGGCCTTGGTCTGACGGTTCGAGCTACCACTCACAATGATGACGCGCTCAAACAGAGCCGATAAATGCTCTGTATCAAACACCACAATGTCTTTGCCTTTGACGTCCTCTAAGGCATCCACAATCAGACGCTCCAAGGCTTTGATATCGTTATTTTTTTTCATAGGTGAACAGTCTAAAGGTCAGAAGGTCGCGCGACTACGGCGTCGCGTCTTGATAAAGTTGATTGGTGGCGATGTAATTCGTCACCTGCGCAGGGACCCAGTCTTGCCAAATCGCCCCTTCGGCGCTTTGAATCGCGGCACGCACCGCACTAGAACTGATCGCCAAGGGCTTAAACGGCACGGTCGTTACACGTACGCCTTTGCCAGCCCACTCGTTAATGACTAGGGGAAGTGCTAGCGGGTCCAACGCGGGGCCCGCTGCTTCGCCGCGATACGCCACAGCCAAATGGCATTGCGCCGCTATATTTTGCCATTGAACCCAGCTTTCGAAGCGCGATAACTGATCTAAGCCAATAATCAAATACCAAGCCACGTTCGTTTGCTGGGGTTTTGTTGCATTTCTGTCCTTTTCAGACAGGGCAGCCAAGCTGTCAACCATCAGGCTGGGGCCACGCCGCAGCACCTCACAATCATCCACAATGGCCTGCGGCACATCAGCAAAAGCCAACCGCGCCATGGCGAGGCGATGCGCGGCAGCGGTCTTTGCTGGTGCCTTGTGTGCCGCCTCGCCCGTGGGCACCACATAAACGGCGTCAAGTTGTAACGTCTGCACGGCCGCCTCAACCAGCGCCACATGGGCGCGGTGCGGCGGATCAAATGCGCCACCAAATACGCCAACGCGACGGCTGACGGTGGTCATTTAGACCCCATTGGCTGGCAACCAGTCTTTGGCGATCAAGAATTCACTGAGTAAGCGGTGCTCCGGCGTGCCCACGGCGGGGTCTAAACGGTAGCCCCAAGTCGCATGCGGTGGCATCGATAACAGGATGGACTCTGTGCGCCCGCCTGACTGCAGGCCAAAGTGNGTGCCGCGGTCCCAAACTAAATTGAACTCCACATATCGACCTCGACGGTTGAGTTGGTGCGCGCGCTCTCGCTCGCCATAGGGCATGACCTGGCGCCGTTGCAGTATGGGCAGGTAAGCTCCCAAAAATGCATCGCCGACGCTTTGCAACATACGAAAACTCTCTAGCGGTCCAAGCTCAGAAAAATCGTCGAAGAAGATACCGCCGATACCGCGTGGCTCGTCCCGATGCTTCAAATAAAAGTACCGATCGCACCACGCTTTGAAACGCGGATACTTATCCGCGCCAAAGGGCGCGAGCGCATCCGCACACGTTTGGTGAAAGTGCACCGCGTCTTCCTCAAAGCCGTAGTAAGGCGTGAGATCCATGCCGCCCCCAAACCAGCAAACCGGTGCACCACCCCCTTTGGGAAACGCCGCGATCATGCGAATATTCATGTGGACGGTCGGTGCCATGGGATTACGCGGATGGAAAACCAGCGACAAGCCCATGGCCTCAAAGGGCGCACCGGCCAACTCGGGGCGGTCATGCGTCGCCGACGGTGGTAGCGCGGGTCCAGAGACATCGGAAAACCCGCAACCAGCGCGTTCGAACACGGGGCCATCTTCGATAATCTGAGTAATCCCGTTGCCCTGTAATTTCTCACCCGCTGGCTTTTTCCACGGGTCAACCGTAGGCGACGAACCGTCGATGGCGACGATGGCATCGATGATGCGTTGCTGCAAGCCCTTTAGGTAAGCGCGAACCGTGTCAGGTGATAAAGATGTCGTCATAAGTCGTAGCGTTGCTTATTTTCAGGGCGAGGTCGTCTCGTCTTTGCTTTCTCGTTGATAAGGGGTCACGGGACTTGCCAGATTTGGGCGACGTCCTATCGGCGCATCGAGCATCGCTTCAATTCGCCTGAACGCGACGTCCGGCTCCTCTTCACGCGCGTCTAAAAAACCTTTTAAACCCACTTCTTTCCGTCCGTAATCAATGACAGCCAACCCCAGCGGTACCTGCGCAGATTGCCACACATGAAAAAACCCCATACGCCAACCGTTGACATACGCGCGCGTTCCCTCCGGTGCCAGTGCCAACCAAAAATGCGTCGCAGACGCCATTTGCAAAACGGTGTCTTGCACCAACCCTGACGCAGCGCTTCGGTTAACGGGGACGGCGCCGACCCAACGCATCCAGGCACCGAAGACCGGTATGTTTAACAAGCTACCCTTCGCCCAAAAGCGCATCTCCCAGCCCATCGCCGCCTTGAATAAGATACCCACAATAAAGTCCCAATTACTGGTGTGCGGGTAAGCCAAAATGATGCCGCGCGGCCCAGGCAAAGGTTGCTCTAACAGACGCCAGCCGGCCAAATTGAGGGCGACACGCGCCAACTTGGAGATGAGCGTGGGGCGAGGATTGGTCTGCACGTGTGTTGACTCCGATGCGCGGTCGCGGTCGCGATCAGGCGAGCGCCCTCGCCCCAATGTCATCTCGGAACTGGGCGCCATCAAGGGCAATATCGTGAATCATGGCGTAAGCTTTGTTTTTTGCAGCCTGCAGATCATCACCGAGTGCGGTGACACACAACACACGGC
>JGI26082J51739_10001325_pt1 | contig 15521 bp, 14 predicted proteins | sample SaaInl5LU_22_DNA_FD_51739 | JGI IMG/M metagenome (IMG submission 51739)
TAATTGAACAACGGCTCGCCCATTCCCATTAAAACGATATTGGTGAGGCGGCGTCCCGGCTTGCCAGCAGGCCAGTCATTTAATTCATCCATCGCCAGCAAAACCTGACCGCAAATTTCGGCAATGGTCAGATTGCGAACCAGTTTTTGTGTTCCCGTGTGACAAAAACTACAGGTCAGGGTACAGCCAACCTGCGATGAAATACACAAGGTGCCACGCGCCTTATCAGGGATATAAACACATTCGGCCTCATTGCCATCGGCAAAACGGATCAGCCATTTGATCGTGCCATCAACCGACTGTAACCGCCGCGAAACCGCTGGCCGGTCGGCCGAAAAATGCGCTGCCAGCAATTCGCGAACCGGTTTACCAAGATCGCTCATTTCGTCAAAGCTGCTGAGGCCATGACGCCAAACCCAACGCCAAACCTGCCGCGCACGAAATTTCGGCAAACCAAGCGCCACCATCTCCGCCTCAAGATCGGCAAGCGCCAACCCAAGAAGATTGGTTTTTTGCAGCGGCGCATCCACGGCGATGGGCGCAGGCTGATCCGCCGCAGCTAGCTCGGGAGCAACGGTCATTTGCAGGTCTTGTCAATAACGGCTTTGGTCTTGGTAAAGCCTGCCAATGAATAGGTATCGGTGGTTTTTGTGCCACGGCTAGAGGTGCCGATGACGGTCATTTTGTTACCGCGTTTCATCTGCACGATAATTCGCCGGTCATCTTCTTCGCTTTCGGCATAGGCACGGTCTTCAAGGGTAAATAATTTAAAGCTTTTACCGTCAATTGATAATGTTACATCCGACTGCGCCTTATAGCGATAGCCGGCAATCACCTGAACAACATCACGTTCAGCCTTGCCCGGGCCATGCGAAACAAAAACCCTGATATCGCCTCGGTTATCTGGATCATATTTGCCTTTGCTTGTTGTTGGCACGCTGCTGACAAAACAAATACGGCTGCCATCATTATCATAGCGATAGGCACCCCAGTCCTTTTCGATGAGCATCTGTACCGGTTCGGCAAAGGCAGGCGCTGCTGCAAAACTGGTCGCGATCACCAATGTGAAAACACCCATGATTCTGCTGAGTCTGAACATCTATTCACTCTTCCTTTATTCGCTTATCTGGTCTCACTGACACAATAATGGCCCCATTGGGGCGTGTCTTTAGCAATGTGTCATCGGTTTATGGCATCAATATGAAACCGACACCAAACCCGCATGCGGCGACACAGATTGTTTTAGGATACCTCGCGCCGTGATGCAAAGACTTTCCAAAATGCGCCAATCGAAAACGCAACGGCCGGAAATGTAACGGCGCGGACGCTATAACCGCACCATAACTATGGTTTACCGGTTTTCGATAGCAAGGTTTTCACCAGCGGCAAAATCTTTGCCGCAATATGCGCCACCCCTTGCTCGTTTGGATGCATTCCATCAGGCTGGTTCATCGCTGGCTGCAAAGCCACACCATCCAGAAAAAAGGGATAGAACAAAATCTTGTGACGCTTTGCCAGCCGGTCGTAGATCGCATCAAATTCATTTGCATAATCGGCACCCAGATTGCGCGGCGCCTGCATGCCAGCAAGAAGCACCTCAACATCATTTGCCGCAAGCTGGTCGATGATGCCTTCAAGATTGCGATAGCTTGCCGCTGGCTCAAGGCCGCGAAGCAGATCATTCCCCCCAAGGACGATGATCGCGGCATCAGGTTTGGCAGCAAGCGACCACTCAAGACGCGCCAAGCCGCCAGCGGTGGTATCACCCGAAACCCCTGCATTGACGATCTCGACATCAACACCATCTTTTTTCAATAACCGGCCAAGAACATCGGGAAAGGCCTCGCCCTGCGGCAAACCGTGACCGGCGACAAGCGAGTCACCAAGAACCATCAAAACTGGCTGATCCGAGGCCATGGCTGACGATACCGGCATCAGTGCCATCATGCTGGCCAATGCCAACGGTTTAACAAAATGGCGACAGCGGCCAAATAGCCCCAAAAGGCGGCAGAAAAATTCAGCTATCATCATCGTATTTCCCTTGATCTCGGCATCATGCCAACCCATATGTTTTCCCAAGGATAGTAACCGCCTACGGCACGGTCGCGCCGCGATTTGGTAACAAGCCTTATCTGCATGTAGGAGATACAAGCCGGTTTTTCCAGAGCGGGCAGATTATCAATGACCCACCAGCCCATATTGCGGGCACCACGATCAGGGATTGGACTAGTTTCATGGCATCATCATCCAAAGCGGCAAATGAGCCAGCCACAATTGACCCAGCCGTTATTGATCTTAACGCTGCGCATCTGACCCTTGGCACGGCGGCGGCAAAAGTCAAAATTCTAAAAGGCATCAATTTGCAAATTGGCGCTGGTGAAACCGTTGGCGTTTTGGGGCCTAGCGGTGCTGGCAAAACCAGCCTGTTGATGGTGATGGCCGGTCTTGAAAGCCTGACCAAGGGGTGCATTGCATTGGCCGGAACCGATATCACCAATATGCAAGAAGACCCGCTTGCCGCTTTGCGCCGCGACATGGTTGGCATTGTATTTCAGGCGTTTCGCCTGATCCCGTCACTCACCGCCTTGCAAAATGTGTCAATCCCGCTTGAGCTGGCTGGCCGTGCCGATGCTGAAACAAGTGCGGCGGCGGCGCTTCGGTCGGTTGGATTGGGGCACCGCTTGACGCATCTTCCCGATCAAATGTCGGGCGGCGAACAACAGCGCGTTGCGATTGCCCGCGCCATTGCCCCCAAACCCCGCATTCTTTTGGCCGATGAGCCAACCGGAAATCTTGACAGTGCCACTGGCGAAAAAGTCGTCAATATTCTGTTCAAAAGTGCGCAAGAGGCTGGTGCCGCGCTGGTGCTTGTCACGCATGATGCATCGCTTGCCGCCCGCTGTTCGCGCGTTCTTGAAATCGAAGATGGCTTGATTGCCGGAGACACCAAACAGTGACCAAGACCGATAAAAATACGCGCCCCGCTCACCGCGATGACATAAGCCCGATTACCGCAAGTCGTGACGGATGGGGCTTTGCTTGGCAGCTTGCAAAACGCGAAATGCGCGGCAGCCTTGGCCGGTTTCGGGTCTTTCTAGGAGCCTTGCTTCTTGGCGTTGCCGCGATTGGCACCGTTGGTTCGGTTGCTGAATCAATGCGAAGCGGGATTAGTGACAATGCGCGTATTCTGCTTGGTGGCGATATTGAAATCAGCAGTCTTCATACCGCGCCAAACCCCGAAATTATCGAGGCCGCCAGCCGTTTTGGCACAGTGTCAAAAGTGGTTCAGATGCGTGCCATGCTGCAGGCAAGCGACCGGCGAAAGCTGGTTGAATTAAAAGCCGTTGACAGCAAATGGCCACTTGTCGGCACTGCCGCAACGGCGCCGTCAATGCCGCTTGCTGATGCGCTTGATCAGACAGGAATTGTCGCCGATGACGCTTTGCTTCGCAGTCTTGGCTTGAAACCGGGTGATCGCGCCCGTCTTGGCAATCTTGATGTCGAGGTGCGCGCGGCGCTGACCAGCGAGCCTGACCGGTCAATCAGCTTTGTTAGTTTTGGCCCGCGCGTGCTGATCTCGGATGCGACTTTGGCCGCCACTGGCCTTCAGCAACCGGGGTCATTTATCACCTATCGTTATCGGCTTTTGCTTAATAATTCCCAAGACCNCGATGCGGCGATGGCCACATTAAACCGGCTTACCGCGCCAACCCATGCAAGGGTGCGCGAAGTTGCCAGCGCCGCCCCCGGATTTGACCGTTTTGTCAATCAGGCAGAAATTTTTCTGGTGCTTGTTGGCCTGACCGCGCTTCTTATTGGCGGGCTTGGGGTTGCTGGTGCTGTTCGCGCATGGCTGGCAAGCCGGATGCCGGTGATCGCCACGCTGAAATGTCTTGGCGCACCATCAATTTTGATTTTCCGAATCTATCTTTTGCAAATATTTGTGGTTGCCACTTGCGGGGTTGCGGCAGGGTTGATCGTTGCGGCGATTGCCCCGCTTTTTGCCATTCACATCCTGTCTGGCTATGTCACTGTTCCACTTGAAATGACAATCTACCCGGTGCCATTGATCATTGCTGCCGGTTTCGGGCTTGGCACTGCTTTTCTGTTTGCTGTTTGGCCGCTTGCCAAGGCCGAAGAAGTGCGCGCTGGCGATCTGTTTCGCAGCTTGATCGAAATGCCCGAGGGCTGGCCCAAACCGCGCTATCTTGTGATGATGATCATAGCGGCCATTGGCCTGACATGGCTGGCCTATCTTGCAACGCATAATCTTGGCATTACCGCCAGCTTTATCGGCGGCTCGCTTGCCGCATTATTGCTATTATCGGTTCTTGGCAACATTCTGGTGCGGCTATTACGCCTTGCGCCCTTGCCGCGATTTGTTCCTGCCCGTTTGGCATTGTCCAATATTACCCGCCCCGGTTCACCGGTGCGCGCGGTCATCATTGCCTTTGGGCTTGGGCTTTCGGTTCTGGTCACAGTGTCGGTAAGCGAGTCCAATCTTGGCCGTCAAATTGATAACCGCGTTGCCGAAGATGCGCCGGCCTGGTTCTTTATTGACATTCAGCCACGCCAGATTGACGCCTTTGAAAAGCTGGCCAGATCAATTGATGGCATTTCACAAATCACCAAAACGCCAATGCTTCGTGGCCGCGTTTCCAAGATCAATGACATTCCAGCAGCGGAAATTACCCCGCCTGAAGGATCGGCATGGATTCTGCGCGGTGACCGCGCTTTGACATGGTCAGCATCGGCACCCAAAGGAAGCGAGATTGTCGCCGGCGATTGGTGGCCAAGCGATTACAGCGGCCCGCCACTTGTTTCCATGTCCGAAGATGCGGCTGGTGATTTCGGCCTAACGATTGGCGATACGGTTAGCATCAATGTTCTTGGCCGCGAAATCACCGCAACAATCGCCAATCTTCGCGAAGTGGATTGGCAAAGCTTTCAGATCAATTTTGTTTTCGTGCTGAATCCGGGCGTTCTGGATGCCGCCCCGCATAGCTGGATTGCAACCACCCATGCCGATAGTGACGCTGCTGCCGATGCGGTTGAACGCGCCGTTACCAGCAACTTTTCAAACATCTCGGCGGTCTCGGTGAAAGAAGCGGTGGCAACCGCGCAGCGCGTCATTGGCCTACTTGGCGGTGCGGTGCGGTTAACCGCCCTTGTCACCCTGATCGCCGGCATTGCGGTTCTTGCCGGAACCGTTGCCAGCAGCGAATCACAACGGCTTGCTGACTCGGTGATTTTAAAAGTGCTTGGTGCAACACGGCTGTCGATTGGCCTTGCTTGGTTTCTTGAATATGCGTTTTTAGGACTGCTGACCGCCATTGCCGCGGCGTTTATTGGCAGTCTTGCAAGCTGGGCTTTGGTTCATGGATTTTTGGGCGCGGAATTCATTCTTGATGGCTGGCTGGTTTTTGGCACCACCCTTGCCGGCGCTGTGGCAACGGCGGTTTTGGGGCTGACTGGCGCGATGAAAACCCTTGGCCGCAAACCGGCGCCGCTGCTTCGCGAGCTGTAAACCGGACCAAAAACAGCCTCGTGCAAAAATGCACCAACGGCAAAAACGTCATTGCGAGGCCGCCAGTGATCGGATATAGCAATCTCTTATGAGCAAGCAAGATATTAAAAAAGTCGTCCTCGCCTATTCAGGCGGCCTTGATACTTCGGTGATCCTGCGCTGGTTGCAAGACCATTACCGCGCTGAGGTGGTTACGTTCACGGCCGATATCGGTCAGGGCGAAGACATCGAGCCAGCCCGCGCCAAGGCCGAGATGATGGGAATCAAGCAAATCTATATCGAAGATTTGCGTGAAGAATTTGTGCGCGATTATGTTTTCCCCATGTTTCGGGCAAACCCGCTTTATGAAGGTGCCTATCTTCTTGGCACGTCAATTGCGCGGCCTTTGATTGCCAAACGGCAAATCGAAATTGCCCGTGACGTTGGCGCTGAGGCGGTTTCACATGGCGCCACTGGCAAAGGTAATGATCAGGTTCGGTTTGAATTGGCCTATTATGCCCAGCAGCCCGATATCAAGGTCATTGCGCCTTGGCGTGAATGGGACTTGAGCAGCCGGACNAAACTGATTGCCTATGCCGAAGCCAACCAGATTCCAATTCCAAAAGACAAACGCGGCGAAGCCCCCTTCAGTGTTGATGCGAATCTTCTGCATATTTCAGCCGAAGGTAAAGTGCTTGAAGACCCATGGGTTGCCCCNGAAGAATATGTGTTTTCCCGAAGCGTATCGCCNGAAGATGCGCCGGATAAACCAACCGAAATCGAAATCACTTTCAAATCAGGTGATCCGGTGGCGATTGATGGCAAGGCGCTGTCACCTGCCAATTTGCTGGCAGCATTAAACAAGCTTGGCGGCGATAATGGTATTGGCCGTCTTGATCTTGTTGAAAACCGGTTTGTTGGCATGAAATCACGCGGTGTTTACGAAACACCTGGCGGCACGATTTTGCTGACAGCNCGCCGCGCCATGGAATCAATCACGCTTGATCGCGGTGCCATGCATACCAAAGATGAATTGATGCCGCGCTATGCCGAGCTGGTTTATAATGGTTTCTGGTTCTCGCCTGAACGCGAAATGCTGCAAGCAGCGATTGATAGCTGTCGTGATGCCGTTAATGGTGTTGTGCGGTTAAAGCTNTATAAAGGCAATGTGATCGTCACTGGCCGCAAATCACCAAATTCGCTGTATAATGCCGATNTGGTGACATTTGAAGATGGCGCGGTTGATTATGACCATAGTGACGCACATGGCTTTATCCGGCTGAATGCGCTTCGCCTTCGCGTCAAGAAGATGGTTCAGGACGGCTAGGGTTTTACGGACGGCAAATATCGCCAACCGTGCCATCACGATTGACCTGTTTCAAATAAAGCTTGCCTGTGGGTACCATCGAATAGCCTGATGATTTCAGGCCTGAGTCGCATGGCACGCCCCTGACAATTTTATAGACTGGATTGTGATTGCTATTGGCGCGGAATTCCTGCACCGAATCAGTTTGATAAATCCCAAATGCAACCAGTATGACAAATGCTACAACCATTTTAATGCCTTTTGTCTTAATGCTGTTTTGATTGGCGTCAGGCTGTCATCTCAGCCTTGCTACGATGGCATTTATGACGCCGAATTAAGGCCGATTTTTGCCTAAATTCTGGCGATTCAAAGAGCCATAAAAAAACCGCCACCTAAAGTTAAGGTGACGGTTTTCATATTTGACGGCAAGCCAAAGGCGGGTCTCTAAACGGATAGTGCCTTTCGCAGTACGATCTTGTTTATTGCCTAGAGCTGCGCTGCAACATAATCCCAATCGACCAGATTCTCGAGGAAATTAGCCAGATAATCAGGGCGCTTGTTGCGGAAATCAATATAGTAGGAATGTTCCCAAACGTCACAACCAAGAAGCGCTGTCTGGCCAAAGCAAAGTGGGTTTACCCCATTTTCGGTTTTGGTCACGGCAAGCCCGCCGTCGCTGTTTTTCACAAGCCAGCACCAGCCAGAACCAAACTGGCCTGCACCCGCTGCCTTGAACGCATCTTTAAACGCGTCAACTGAACCGAATGATTCGATAAGCGCTTTTTCCAGCTCGGTTGGCATTGCATTGCCTTTTGGCCCCATCATTTCCCAGAATTTCATATGATTCCAATGCTGCGAGGCGTTATTGAAAATGCCATTTTGCGCAACGGCTTTCGAATCATAGGTGCCGGTGATGATGTCTTCGAGTGACTTGCCTTCCCATTCGGTACCAGCAATAAGATTATTACCATTAACCACATAGGCGTTGTGATGCAGATCATGATGATATTCAAGGGTTTCGGCACTCATGCCAAAATTTGCCAACGCATCATGCGCATAAGGTAGGTCAGGTAGTTCAAATGCCATTTCGGCCTCCACAATTATCTTTGCTGATTGATATGTCTCTACACAGATATAGTCACGATTTTTCAAATGCCAACAAAATAAAACTGACAGTTGGCATCAGCATGCTAAATTGGCATCACAAGACCGCTTGATCTTCACCATTATACCCCATTCGCAAAGGATTACAGCATGGCTGGCCGAAATGCCTATATCGCCCCTTTTTTGGATCATCACCCCGAAATTGATGACAGCGCCTATATCGCCCAGACCGCCGCCGTTGTTGGCGCGGTTCGCATTGGCAAAAACAGCACGATCTGGCATCAGGTGACGCTGCGCGGCGATAATAATTTCATCACCATTGGCGAAGGAACCAATATTCAGGATAATAGCTGTGTCCATATCAACAGCCGCGACTATCCAACGATCATTGGCAATCATGTCAATATTGGCCATTGCGCGCTGGTTCACGCCTGTCATTTGCATGATCACGCCTTTGTTGGCATGGGGTCGATTGTCATGGATGGTGCGGTGATTGAATCTGACGGCATGCTGGCCGCAGGGGCGATGCTGACCCCGCGCAAACGAATCCCGTCAGGCGAGTTATGGGCTGGGCGTCCAGCCCGCAAAATGCGAGATCTAACCGCCGATGAAATTGCCGATAACCGCCGCATTGCCCGCCATTATGTCGAGGTCGGACGGGCGCATCGGCTTGGGTCGGCTGGCGGCCCTTTCATTGACATGCATAGCCACCCCTTGCCACCACGCGATTAATTCAACAAAGCAAACAGGCTAGCCGATTGAAAGGCAGCCACAATTAATGCTAATCAGACTATCTGAAATCACAGGCCAGCCCGCTTCTGGCAAATCCGTAATCAATTTATATTCTGCTAGTGGCATTGGAGGCCGGTAAAATGAAATTAAAAGATCCCTCACTTCTTCGCAGTCAGGCCTATATTAATGGGGCGTGGATTGACGCTGCTGATGGCCGCGTTTTTGCCGTCAACAACCCTGCTGATGGCAGCCTGATCGCCGAAGTTGCCGATCTTGGTGCCGATTCGATNACCGCCGCGATTGATGCCGCTGTTCCAGCGCAAAAGGCCTGGGCAGCAACCCCTGCCAAAACCCGCGCAATGATCCTTCGCCGCTGGTATGATCTGGTGATCGAAAATACCGATGACCTTGCCACGATCCTGACCACTGAAATGGGCAAGCCGCTTGCCGAAGCCAAAGGGGAAATTGCCTATGGCGCCAGCTTTATTGACTGGTTTGGTGAAGAAGCGCGGCGCGTTTGCGGCGATGTTATGGAAAGCCCGCAGGCCGATAAACGCCTGTTGACCTTTAAACAGCCGATTGGCGTTTTTGGTGCCATCACCCCGTGGAATTTTCCAATTGCAATGATCACCCGCAAGGTGGCACCCGGCCTTGCTGCGGGTTGTGCTTGTGTTTTGAAGCCGGCTGAACAGACCCCGCTTTCGGCGCTGGCACTTGCCGAATTGGCAACGCGCGCTGGCATTCCGGCAGGCGTGATGAATATTGTTACCGGCCTTGACGCACCAGCCATTGGTCAGGCGCTTTGCGCCGATAGCCGTATTCGCAAAATGACCTTCACCGGATCAACCGAAGTTGGCCGCATTCTGATGCGCCAAAGTGCCGATTCGGTCAAGAAGATGAGCCTTGAGCTTGGCGGCAATGCGCCATTGCTGGTGTTTGATGATGCCAATCTTGATGTCGCTGTTGAAGGCGCGATGCTGTCGAAATACCGCAATGCCGGACAGACTTGTGTTTGTGCAAACCGAATTTTTGTGCAGGACGGCATCTATGATGAATTTGCCAAACGTCTGGCCGAAAAATCGGCTGCGATGAAAGTCGGCAACGGTCTTGACGCCGGTGTCGAGCAAGGCCCGCTGATTGATCAACAGGGATTTGACAAGGTAACAGCGCATGTTGATGACGCGTTGACAAAAGGCGCAACAGCATTGGTCGGTGGCAAACCGCATGAATTGGGTGGCACCTATTATGAACCAACCGTTCTAACGAATATGGATTCATCAATGCGGATGTTCCGCGAAGAAACCTTTGGACCAGTGGCTGGCCTGTTCCGCTTTACCGACGAAGCCGAAGCCATCGAAGCGGCAAATGATACTGAATTCGGTTTGGCAGCCTATCTGTTTACCGAAAATGCCTCACGCCTGTTCCGTGTCAGCGAAGCGTTGGAATATGGAATCGTCGCGGCCAATACCGGCATTTTCTCATCCGAGGTTGGCCCGTTTGGCGGCGTCAAGAATTCAGGCCTTGGGCGTGAAGGCTCTAAATATGGCATTGATGAATTTCTTGAAATCAAATTTGTTTGTATCGGCCTGTAGCGGCCATTTAGCCATGAAAAAGGCCGGGGCAATCCCGGCCTTTTTTGATTCATCACCGATCCAGACTAGATTGACACTAGACTAAAATTGACGCAATCGGCGGATCAGGCTTGATGTATCATTCCGGCCGAAACCATCGGCGCTTAGCTCGGCATAATAGCCAGCAACAATTTCCGTCACGGGCAAATCAGCGCCATTACGTTTGGCTTCTTCCAGACAAATCCGCAAATCCTTGCGCATCCAATCAACGGCAAAGCCAAAATCAAATTCGCCTTTGACCATGGTTTCGCCGCGATTAACCATCTGCCATGATTGCGCTGCGCCGCCGGAAATAGCCTCAAGCAGCTTGTCGGTATCAAGACCAGCATCCATCGCAAAGCTCAACCCTTCGGACAAGGCCTGAACAAGGCCGGCAATACAAATCTGGTTGACCATCTTGGCCTGTTGGCCTTTGCCAGCACCGCCCATATGAACAACCCGCGCCCCATAGCATTCCATCAAAGGCAAAGCGGCGGCAAAAGCAGCATCGTCACCCCCAACCATAACGGTCAATTTGCCATTTTCNGCNCCAGCCTGACCACCTGATACCGGCGCATCAAGCGTGTGAACACCCATGGCCTTGGCTGCATCATAAACCTGACGCGCGACATCGGCCGAAACGGTACTATTATCGATAAAGACCGCGCCAGTTTTCATTGCCGGAATGGCACCATCATCGCCAAGCGCAACCGACAAGACATCGGGATCATCGCCAACACAACAAAACACAAAATCGGCATCCGCCNCCGCCGCCGCCGGTGTTAACGCCGCCGCCCCACCATGCTGGGCAGCCCATGCTTCGGATTTGGCCGCCGTCCGGTTATAGACAGTCACCTCATGACCAGCGGCGGCGATATGGCCAGCCATTGGATAGCCCATTACGCCCATACCTAAAAATGCTACTTTCGACATAGAATATTCCTTTTCAATTTACCGGCCTGAACCGAAATGACATTGCTGTCACCGTAATTTGCCATAGCCATTTCTGTCAGCACGATTATACTGCAACAGGTTCGGCGGCGTGAAATTAAGTAGCGGCCGATATAACAATCAAAGACCACTTGCGACGACAGGGGTAATCTTAGCGCATGACCGTATTATCAAGCCAGCAGGAAATCGACATTCTGATTACCGAAGCCGAAATTGCCGCCCGCACAAATAATCTCGCCCGCCAAATCACCGATCATTACAAAGGCACTGAACAGCTTGTTGTTGTCGGGCTGTTGCGCGGTTCATTTGTTTTCATTGCCGATCTTGTGCGCCGCCTTGCGCTTCCGGTCGAAGTTGATTTCATGACCGTATCTTCCTATGGCAATGACACGGTTTCATCGCGTCAGGTGCGAATCATTCAAGATCTTGAAACGGTCATTAAAAATCGTGATGTGCTGATTGTTGAAGATATCGTTGATACCGGCCATACATTATCGCAGGTTCAAAAAATCCTGCTAACACGATCACCAAAAAGCCTGTCNATCTGCACCTTGCTGAACAAACCATCGCGCCGCGAAGTTGATGTCGATGTTGATTGGGTCGGGTTTGATATCCCTGACGCCTTTGTGATCGGCTATGGCATTGACTATGCCCAGCAAGGGCGCAACCTGCCGCATATTGGTGTTGTCAAAGCCGTAAAATAACCGACCAGCTTTTCAGCCCCGCAATCAGTTAATTAATCAATCAAGAAAAGCCGCCTCATATCGATAGGTGGATAGGGGCACTGCGCCCGTATCGGTGATAAGCACCTGTTCTTCAAGCTTGACCCCATCATGCCCGCCAACCGCGCCAATATAGGCCTCGACACAAAGTGTCATGCCAACTTCAAAACAACCGCCATAGCCATGCGCCTCGACATCTTCTGGATAGCGCACCGACGGATATTCATCACATAGNCCAACACCATGCGCCAAGACGCCATAGCGAAGCGGGCGAAACATTTCGGGCAAGCGGTGCGAAACCCGCGTCATATCGGCAAAGCTCATGCCGGCTTCGATCAGCCCGATATTGNTCATCACATGATCATAGGCGGTTTGATAGAGATGTTTTTGCCGGTCATTCGGCGCGGCATCACCAATGATCCATGTTCGTGAAATATCGCAGCAATAGCCATAAGTACCAACAAGATCAGTATCAAAGGCCATCAGATCCCCAGCCTGCATAANCCGCGGGCCACATTCCTGAAACCANGGATTTGTTCGCGGACCAGAGGCGAGAATCCGTGTTTCAATCCATTCACCACCGCGTTTGATATTNCCAGCNTGCAAGGCCGACCATAATTCATTTTCGCTTAGCCCCGGCCGCATGACCNCGCGCATTTCATCAATGGAGGCTTCACACGCGTGAATGGCACAGCGCATGGCATTTAATTCATTGTCATTCTTGATTGATCGCGCATGTTCGGTCAAAACCTGCCCTTCAAGAACCGTGACACCAAGATCGCATAGCGCGGCATAGCCAACATGTTCGATTCGGTCGACGGCCAGCCGTTTATTGGCACCAGCATGCTTTGCCATGACATCGATGATCTGCTTGGCAAAATCCTTGGCCGCCTTGGCCGTTTGATCGCCTGTTTCAAAATAGAAAAAACTAGCACCGCCCCGCAATTCGCCAATCAATGGCAAATGCCCTGACAAATGTTCGCAATTGTGAAAATCCCACAGGATCATTTTGCCTTCGGGCGGCACAAAAACGGCGCGTGCCGGATTATGCGCAATCCAAAGCTGCATATTGGTGCAATCGGTTGCATAGCGGATATTCAGCGGGTCAAATAACAGCAATCCAGCACAATCATGTTTCCGGATCTGTTCCTGCAATCTCGACAGACGATAGGCGCGCAACGCCGGAATATCGGGTGGGATGATGCCAGCCAATTGCCATTCGGCAAAAGCCAATGCGGTTGGCCCAATTTCAACACGATCATTATCGTCAGGCGTCAAATCAGCCTTTAAATGCGCCCGCCGGTTCGGATCAATCTTTCGGTTTGAGCCAATGATGGTTTGATCCATCGCCGCCTCCATGCAGANATTGCCGATAATGATTGTCAGCTAAACCGCAAAAAAACTTTTTGGCAAACACTTTCTCATTATCAAATGGCGNCCATTATTCGCGCCAAATCATNAGGCCAATCTAGGCATTCACATCGACAACCAATCGGCCCTGCACTTTACCAGCCAGAATATCAGCCCCAGCCGACGGCACATCATCAAGCCCGATAACCGTCGTCNCAGCCAATAATTGCGGCTTTGGCAAATCGCTTGCCAGCCGGTTCCATGCCACAATACGCCGNTCATAAGATGCCATCACCGAATCAATCCCCAAAAGCGATACGCCGCGAATGATAAAGGGAATCACCGTTGTTGGCAGATCAGCCCCGCCAGCAAGCCCAACGGTTGCCACCGCGCCGCCATATTGCATTTGCGCCAAAGCCCGCGCCAAGATGGTGCTGCCAACCGAATCAACACATCCAGCCCAGCTTTCTGATTCGAGTGGCCGTCCGCCACCTTCCAGCATTTCGGCCCGCGCCAAAATATCATTTGCACCCAGCCCGCGAAGATAGTCGGCACTTTCGGGTCGTCCAGTAACAGCGGCCACAGCATAGCCACGCGCCGCCAATAGCGCCGTTGCCACCGACCCAACGCCGCCTGCCGCCCCCGTCACCAGAACCGGCCCCTTATCAGGGGTGACGCCGGCATCTTCAAGCGCCAGAACCGACAACATGGCAGTCATGCCAGCGGTGCCAATCGCCATTGCCTGCTGGCAATCAAGCCCATCAACCAGCGGCACCAGCCAATCGGCACGCACCTTGGCAAATTGCGCATAGCCGCCCCACCAGATTTCGCCAACACGCCATCCGGTTAGCGCCACAAGATCGCCTTGCTTGTATCGTTTGTCCGAACTGCTGACCACCTCGCCAGCAAAATCAATACCCGGAATATGCGGATAATTTCGCACCAACCCGCCCTTACCCGACAGACACAGCCCATCCTTGTAATTGACGGTTGAATATTTGACTGCAACCAACACCTCGCCATCAGCAGGCAAATCACCATGCTGTAATTCGGTCATTTCATGGCGAATGGTTTTATCTTCGTCACGATGCACCATAAGGGCTTTGAAACTAGACATGGCGTGGCTCCTTGATTGCAATTGTTCTACCCTCAATAGCATTTTTCGCCAAAGCCAGACAGCCCAAAACCAAACCCCGAATCATCGCCAGCAACCAACCGCCGTCTTTGCCAGTCAATAACGCCAATCAAGGCAATGCCATTGCAGGACAGGGCGACAGGCGGCAAAAACTGGTAAAGAGGCTTGGCAACAACAAAGCAATTGCTAATACTGGTGTTGTCACCGCCTGGACAGGACAACCAAAACTATGATGCAAATGACCGCTACCGAGGCTTGGGCCTATTTAGCCGCCAATCCGAACGCCCAGCTTGTTGATGTACGAACCAAAGCTGAATGGCATTTCGTTGGGATTACCAATCTGGATGCGCTTGACCGGCAACCATTGCTGATCGAATGGGTTGGTATTGATGGCACGCCAAATGCCGATTTTACCCAACAACTTGGGGCAGCGGTTTCGTCCGATACAAGCCTGTTGATGCTATGCCGATCGGGCGTCAGATCATTGGCTGCTGGCAATGCGGCGTCGGCGGCTGGCTATCAGACCGTCATCAATATTAGCGACGGCTTTGAAGGCGATCTTGACGCCGATCAGCAACGCGGTCACTTGAATGGCTGGCGCTGTGCTGGCCTTGCTTGGCGGCAAAGCTAAAGCCGGTTAGAATTTGGCATAGCTGGCATCATGCCGCTAACAAGCCAAAAGCCAGCAACAACTATATAAAGACATGATCTAAATCCAAACCGGCGGTTCGTCTGATCAATCAAAACACATTCCCCACAAAATCATGCAAAGCGTGAACAAAACCCAGCAAATCTCTAAAGGCTATTTGCTTAATTTTATCTCAATTAGGATTTGCCGCAAAATCGCAAGCTGGCTAAGACGGCATGAAATGTCATCGCTTGGCAAGCGCATGGGGACGCGATAGTCTTTAAGGATGAGGGATCAACAAACCAAAATGACCAGCCCCAAGCCGATTGGGTCAAAAATCATCATGTTTCTGGCAACAGCTATGCTTTTGCTTGCTTATGCGCCCGCCAATGCCGATCAAACTGATCCAAAGCTGGACACGCTATTTGCCGCATTGCAAACAAGCCTATCAAATGCCAATGCCGCCAGCCTTGAACG
>JGI26082J51739_10001340_pt1 | contig 15431 bp, 19 predicted proteins | sample SaaInl5LU_22_DNA_FD_51739 | JGI IMG/M metagenome (IMG submission 51739)
TGGGCTCTTGTCATCCTTCCGGACTGTTCCGGGCTCGACAGCGTAGTAACTGCCCACTAGCTCTAATTTAATTCCTAGTTCACTAAGCGCGGCCTCAACCGCAAGCTGCTCGGTAACTCCGTCGGTGTCAAAAGCCTTGGTCGCGAACACCTTGCTGACACTGAGTTCCTTTGCCAGGGACGTAAGCACGGTGGCAGCCTTGCCAACTTCGCAGTGAAGCCCACGCGGCAACGATGAGCTGAGCGCTTTGGCAGATTCGATCAGTGAGTGCTGACGAAGGGGAGTCAATGACCCCAGGTTTTCTGGAAACACAAAAACCGGAAGTAGCGGCAGTGATTCCTCCGCCGCCCGGTTCAGCGCTTGATTGTCCTGCAACCGGCGATCTCGTCGAAACCAAAAGATGGCGGTCATCGCGTGAAGGACCTGCCNCTAAATAGCTGAAAGCTCAGAAGTGATGCCAGGCAGGCAGCGCCGAGCATGTGAACACCAACCAGTAACTCCGGCACTCCCAGCCTGGACTGGACAACCCCAATCACCGCCTGGGCGCTAGCTGTTGCAAACAGCAGTAGCAGCACTCGGTTTTCTAGTGGCCTGGCGCTTGCGCCTGTCAGCCGAAGTTGACTCACCAACTGCACCGAGATCAGTAGCAGCATCAAATAGCCGGGGTAGGAGTGAAAATGCTGCCAAACCTCTAGGTCCAGCCCGTTTCTGGGGGTTGCAGCATCACCGGCGTGCGGACCGGCGCCAGTAACCACCACACCGAAGCTAATCGCCACGATTCCCACCAGGAAAGTCGGCCACGCCAAAAGTGAATTTACTGCCGACACCGGCCCAGCTGGCTTTGGTAGCGCTCGCCAAACCAGAAGTGAGGCCGTGGCAATGAGCGCCATCGAAACCATGAAGTGCAAGCCCACTATCCAAGAGTTCAAACCAGTGAGAACTGTGACGCCGCCAATTACGGCCTGGAGGATGATGCCAGCTCCCAGCAAGAAGGCCGGGGCAATTAGCCCCTTGGGGTCTCGAGATTTTGCAATTGCCAAGATCACTACAGCAAAGCCCAGCATCATCAGTGCCGATAGACCTAAGACAAACAGCGTTAGGGGAGTAAGGCCCTGAACGTTATTGAGAATCAGCCCAGCAATGAACACAAAAACACCTGCAAAGAATGCAATCAATCGCGGCAGGATCACCCGAAGTGCTTCACTGGCCCTAACCACGACAATGAAGGTAAGAAGCGCGATTATCAGCAACACAAAAGTCAGCAGTCGATTTCCGAATTCAATGATTCCGTGAATTCCCATCTCGGAGGTGCTCACCAATGACTCATCGGTGCACTTTGGCCAAGTTGGACAGCCCAGGCCACTGCCGGTCAGCCGAACAAGCCCTCCGGTGACGACAATTAGAACTTGAGTGACAAGTGAAAGCCAGACGTAGAGTCGCAGCCGGGCTTTGCCAAACAACCCTGAGGACACCCGGGTGAAAAATCGCTTCATTGGACCCTAACTAAGGCTTACCTTACTGTTTTATGCCGACGGGATTGCGTAGGCTGTTGCAAAGTACAAACAAGTTTCTCACGCACAAAGATTCCAGGAATACAGTTCCCGGATATCAGTTGTATTTTTTGAGACCAGGAGGCTACATGTCAGAAAAAATTATCGATCGTCCGGAACTGGATGATCTTGGAACCTACGAGTTTGGTTGGTCTGACAAATCCAGCGCTGGCGACACTGCCAAGCGTGGAATCTCAGAAGAGGTCGTAAAGGACATCTCTGGTAAAAAGGATGAGCCTGAGTGGATGCTAGCCCGCCGCCTGAAGGGTTATGACTTCTTCCTAAAAAAGCCAATGCCAACCTGGGGGTCAGACCTCAGTGGCATTCACTTTGACAATATCAAGTACTTTGTGCGCTCAACGGAGCGCCAAGCGCAAACCTGGGAAGATCTGCCAGAAGACATTCGCAACACCTACGAAAAGCTCGGCATTCCAGAGGCTGAGCGTCAGCGCCTAATTGGTGGCGTTGCCGCACAGTATGAGTCAGAGGTTGTTTACCACCAGATTCGCGAGGACCTGGAGGCTCAGGGAGTTTTGTTCCTTGACACCGATACTGCACTGAAAGAGCACCCTGAGATTTTCCAGGAGTATTTCGGAACCGTTATTCCAGCCGGAGACAACAAGTTCGCAGCACTGAACACTGCGGTTTGGTCCGGAGGGTCATTTGTGTATGTTCCAAAGGGCGTCAAGGTCGACATCCCACTTCAGGCCTATTTCCGCATCAACACCGAGAACATGGGGCAGTTTGAGCGAACCCTAATCATCGCTGATGAGGACTCTTATGTGCACTACATCGAGGGTTGCACCGCGCCGATCTACCAGTCGGACTCACTTCACTCAGCCGTGGTTGAAATCATCGTGAAAAAGAACGCTCGCGTTCGCTACACAACCATTCAGAACTGGTCAAACAACGTCTACAACCTTGTTACCAAGCGTGCTATCGCCCATGAGGGAGCAACCATGGAGTGGATCGATGGAAACATCGGATCCAAGGTAACCATGAAGTACCCAAGCATCATTCTTGCCGGTGAACACGCCAGGGGAGAGACGCTGTCAGTTGCCTTCGCAGGCGAAGGTCAGCACCAAGATGCCGGCGCAAAAATGATTCACCTTGCCCCTTACACAACCAGCTCGATTGTCTCCAAGTCAATTGCACGTGGTGGTGGTAGGACCTCCTACCGAGGCGAGATCCGAGTAAACCCGGGTGCACACCACTCGGCCAACACGGTTCGCTGTGACGCGCTCCTGGTTGACACCATCTCTCGTTCCGACACCTACCCTGCCAATGACATTAGAGAAGACGACGTGTCAATGGGGCACGAGGCAACAGTTTCGCAAATTAGTGCCGAGCAGCTGTTCTACCTGCAGTCCAGAGGTATGGAAGAAGACGAAGCAATGGCAATGATCGTTCGAGGCTTTATCGAGCCGATTGCCAAGGAGTTGCCGATGGAGTACGCCCTGGAACTCAATAAGTTGATCGAAATGCAGATGGAAGGGGCTGTTGGCTAGATGGCACAGCACGGAATTGAAGAACATTCGCATGGCCTAGTGCCGCTTCAAACAAGAAGTGAGCGCCCGCGTTCGACCACAATCGGTGACTTCGCCGAGATCTCGAACCGTCAAGAGATTTGGCGCTATCTACCCCTAGACCAGCTCAACGGCCTAGCCGACGAAGTAATGGCTGAAGTGGTTGACCAGGAGATTTCCAGTCAACTGGCTCAGGGCGTAACTGCAACTTGGGTGAACACCACTGAGGACTTCGTCGGGACCGCTGGTTTGCCAGAAGATCGAATTTCAGCAATCGCTTGGACAAATGCTTCAAAGACGCTACTGATTGACGTGCCTGCGAATGCAGAAATTAGCGACCCGTCGTTTCTGACTGCAAAGCTTGCAAACTCTGATGCCAAGGCGCTGCATGTTTTCGTTCGCGTGGGTGCCAACGCCAAGGCAACCATCGTGCTAGATCACGTTGGCCTTGGGGTGCTTGCTGAGAACGTCGAGATTCTGCTTGATCAGGGCGCGAAGCTGGACTTCGTGACGATTCAGGATTGGGCTAAGGGCTCGAGCCACGTTTCGACTCAGTTTGCCAGGCTCGGCAGGGATTCATTTCTAAAGCACGTGGTTGTTTCGCTCGGGGGAGACCTGGTTCGAATCACTCCTTCTGTTGCTCTGGATTCACCGGGAGCCGAAATCCAAATGTTTGGCGTTTACCTAGCGGATTCTGGAAACTACTTCGAGCACCGCCCATACGTTGACCACATGGCCGCGAACTGCATTTCCAACGTCGCCTATAAGGGCGCCCTGCAGGGAGCCGGAGCTCACACTGTCTGGGTTGGAGATGTTCTGATCCGCCAGACTGCTATCGGAACCAACAGCTATGAGCTGAACCGGAACTTGCTCTTGACCGATGGAGCCAGGGCAGACTCTGTTCCTAACCTGGAGATCGAGACCGGAAAGATTGAGGGTGCCGGGCACGCCAGTGCCTCTGGCCGCTTTGACGATGAGCAGCTGTTCTACTTGATGGCGCGAGGCATTGGCGACAGCGAGGCCAAGAAGTTGGTTGTTCGCGGATTCCTAAACGAAGTTGTCCAGAAAATCGGCATTGCTGAGGTTGAACAGCGTCTGATCGAAACCATCGAGCAAGAGCTCGAAAAGGTTGGTGCATGATGGCGATTCGGATTTGTGCAGTGGCAGACATCAAGCCAGGTAATGCGTTGAGGGTCACCATCGAAAACCACCCAATTGCATTGGTTAGGACCGCAGCAGGTGACTTCAAGGCAATCGACGACAAGTGTTCCCACGGTGAAATCTCACTGAGCGAGGGCTTTGTTGAGGACGAAACCATCGAGTGCTGGGCACACGGTGCAAAGTTTGACCTAAACACAGGTGTTCCACTGAGCCTCCCTGCTTATGAAGCAGTTAGCACCTACGAGGTCTTAGTTGAAAATGACGAAGTTTTTATCGAGTACGAAGCGTAAAGGAAAATAATGGCAACCCTAGAAATCAAGAACCTCCATGTGTCAGTAGAGACCGACCAGGGGAAGAAGCAGATCCTGCGCGGCGTTGATCTGACAATCAACTCGGGTGAAACTCACGCAGTGATGGGCCCAAATGGTTCAGGCAAATCGACTCTTGCATACTCAATTGCAGGCCACCCGAAATATGAGGTCACCGACGGTGAAATTCTGCTTGACGGCGAGGACGTGCTGGCAATGTCAGTAGACGAAAGAGCACGTGCTGGCCTGTTTCTTGCCATGCAGTACCCAGTAGAGGTTCCAGGGGTTTCAGTGTCCAACTTCCTAAGGACCGCCAAGACGGCAATCGACGGTGAGGCCCCGAAGCTTCGCGAGTGGGTTGGGGACCTAAAAGAAGGCAATGAATGACCTGCGTATGGATTCAGACTTCACAGAGCGCAATGTCAACGAAGGCTTCTCTGGTGGGGAAAAGAAGCGCCATGAAATCCTCCAGATGGAGCTTCTAAAGCCAAAAATTGCAATCCTTGATGAAACTGACTCAGGCCTTGATGTTGACGCCCTGAAGGTAGTTTCCGAGGGCGTGAACCGCGCTAAGACCAACACTGGCCTTGGATTGCTGCTGATCACCCACTACACCCGAATTCTTCGCTACATCGAGCCAGACTTCGTTCACGTGTTCGTAGCCGGCAAGGTTGCAGAGCAGGGCGGCCCAGAGCTTGCAGAGCGACTAGAGGCAGAGGGTTACGATCGCTACCTCAAGGCTGACGCATGAGCGAAGCCAAGGAGCTCGACCCAGCTCACTACGACCGGGTTATCGAGGCGATGAAGGAAATCATTGACCCTGAAATTGGTGTCAACATTATTGACCTGGGACTTGTTTACGGNTTGCANGAGTCAGAAGATGGCGCNTTGCTAATCAACATGACATTGACATCGGCTGGCTGCCCGCTTCAGGACGTAATCGAAGAGCAGACCGCTGAAGCATTGGATTCTGTGGTTGATGCCTTCAGGATCAACTGGGTCTGGATGCCACCTTGGGGTCCAGAGCAAATTACTGAAGACGGTAAAGAGATGATGAGAGCCATCGGGTTCTCAATCTAAAGAAAAAGACCCCTCGGGGTCTTTTTTTTGTCCTAGTTACGGACCAGTTTCCAAGCCGCTGGCAAGAGAGCTGCGGCCGCTACTGCCTTTACCGCGTCTCCAATTAGGAACGGAACGACGCCAGCAGCAACTGCCTGGGACAGAGTAAGTCCAAGCGTCAGCATCAATCCGGCTACTCCGAAGGCGTAGATGACAAGCGAGCCGAACGCAAAGCTGAAGCCAACCTTGATCACAGTGTTTGTGAATCCACGGCTAGCCAAGAACCCAACTAGTGCAGCTGCAAAAACAAATCCGACCAAGAATCCCGCTGTTGGCAGAACACCGGTCAAGGTTTTTGCGGAGGCAAAAACTGGCAAACCTGCTGCGCCCATGGCCAGGTAGGTCGCCAGAGATGCCGCACCTCGGCCTGCACCTAGAGTCGCACCAACCAGCAGCACAGCGAAGGTCTGAAGTGTCAGTGGCACTGGCCACATTGGAATCTGAATCTGAGCGGCCAGGGCGGTAACAAGGGCTCCGGCAAACACTAGAACCACACTGTTTACAGCTGTTCTTGGGATAAATCGATCAGCAATGGTTCCGGTTGCGATGCTCATTTGCGTTGCCTTCCTGGTTGTTGTTGGCAATTCTATTGGTTTGCGTCTTCAAACTGCGCATCCTGCCACGCCTGATTGGCTTTTTGTGGTCTAGGGCTCAGTTCGCCAGTGGCCTCGAGCGCTAAGCGCTTCTCATTGCGATAGGCCCAACCGAACCCGATAAACGCCATGATTCCAAAAATCAACCACTGAAACGCATACGACAGGTGATTACCCTCATCTAGGGAAGGTTTAGGCATTGATACCGGCATCTGGGAATAGGTCGGACTCTCAGCCACAAGTCGGCCGTAACGGTCAGTGATAACCGCTCCTTGTGCAGCCAGCAGCTCAGTCAGACCAGCGGGATTCACGGAGGCCAATTGGCCTTGAACTTCGTCTCGGTTCAGATCCGGCTCCGGCACCCGCAACCGGACCGTCAGTTCATGGAGCCCTGGATCTGGCAGGGGATTGGAGCTAGGTGCCGTAACGGTTTCGCCGGCTGGCAGCCAACCGCGCTCCACCATGAGAATCCGTCCGTCTTCCAGCACCAACGGAACCAACTGCAGGAAGCCCGCTTGACCACTCAGTGGTCGGTTTCTGACCAGCACTGACTGATCGGGAAGGTAGGTTCCGGTAAGTGTCACCTGGCGCCACTCGTTTTGGAATTCGCCATCTGCGTCTGCCGACCACGGCAGGGAATCAAAGGAAATGGGTTGCTTGTCATAGTTTTCAATCACCTGATTGATTTTCTGAACGCGTTCCTCTCGCCTTGAGAACTGCCACCAGCTCAGCAGTGAGGTTGCGATCGCGAACAGCACCACAAGGGCCAACCAAGGGCCCCAGCGTCTAAGAGTGCTTTGTGTCAAAAGGTTCGTCCTTCAGGAAAAAATCACGTGCTGAAAGGTAGTCAATCAGAAATTCACGGTGCGCATCGCACGCGGCCCAGGTTTTAACCCGCCCCTCTACATGGACCTTAGGGTTCCGCCAACTTATGAGATGCGAAGCACTGGCTTGGCATCCGGCTCGAGAGCACTTTGAATCAGTCATCGAATTTGAATTGATCAGCCTTGATTGTGATTTTCGGAGCAATCGCCCGCGACGTTGATTCCTTGGGCGCGCCCTGAGCGTTTGCAAGGACGACCGCGAAGTAAGGAAGGAAGATTGCCAATGCGAAAAATATCCACATCAGCACCCCTTGCGTAAAAACTCCAAGGACAATGCAAACCATTCGAACTGACATCGCGACGGTGTAGCGAATCATCCTGGTGCGCCGTTCATCTTCGGGGCTCAGATGCAGTGAGGTGGCGCTTTGCCGTTTACTCAAGTGTCGCCAATCATTTGGGAGTGAAATTACTAGACTGTGGTATTCATAACGCTCAGAACTCAATGGTATTCCCGCTAGGAGTAAGAAAAATGGAATCAGCAAGAACTGTTTTGATTACAGGCGGTAATCGCGGCATTGGATTCGCAATTGCCGAAGAGTTCATTGCCTCCGGATATCAGGTTGCGGTTACTGCCAGATCCGGTTCTGGACCAGCCGGTGCAATGACGGTGATTGCAGATGTAACAAACTCGGAGAGCTTAGATTCCGCGATTGCAGAGGTCGAGGCAGAGCTCGGGCCGATCTCTATCCTGGTAGCCAACGCCGGCATCACCAAAGACACTCTGTTGCTGCGCATGTCAGACGAAGAATTTGAGTCTGTAGTCGACACGAACCTGAATGGAGTTTTCAGGGTCGTAAAGCGAGTGACCAAGAGCATGTTGAAACAAAAATTTGGTCGAGTAATTTTGATTGGCAGTGTTGTTGGTCTTCTGGGAAGTGCCGGCCAGGTTAACTACTCGTCGACAAAGAGTGCTCTGGTCGGAATGGCTAGATCGATCACGCGTGAAATTGGTGCCAAGAACATCACAGCCAACGTGGTGGCCCCTGGTTTTATCGACACCGACATGACCGCCGAGCTGGGTGAAGACCTTGCCAAGAGCTATAGGGAGCGCATCCCTGCCGGGCGATTTGCCAACCCGTCGGAGGTTGCAAAAGTTGTTCGATGGATTGCCTCAGATGAGGCTTCCTACATCTCTGGAGCCGTAATTCCAGTTGATGGTGGCCTAGGTATGGGTCATTAGGTAGTAGCGTTTCAATAACAAGACTTGAGGAGTCATCGTGGGTATTTTGCAGGGTAAGAAGATTTTGATCACCGGCGTGCTGACCGAAGCGTCGATCGCTTTTTCAGCAGCGAGATTGGCTCAGGAGCAGGGCGCCGAGGTCATCCTGAGCTCGTTTGGCCGGATGCTGCCCATCACCACAAAAATTGCCGAGCGTCTTCCAAGCCCAGTGAAGGTCATCGAACTAGATGCCACCAACCAGGAGCACCTGGATGGTCTGGCTGATGTGATTCGGTCCGAGATTGGACAGATCGACGGCATCGTGCACGCGATTGCCTTTGCCCCGCAAACCGCCTTGGGTGGCAACTTCCTGGAGACGGAATGGTCTGATGTGTCAACGGCGGTCGAGGTTTCGGCCTATTCGCTGAAATCGATAACGACTGCCTGCCTACCGGTATTGAACAACCCGAGCTCAGTTGTTGGCCTTACCTTTGATGCAACTGTCTCCTGGCCGGTATACGACTGGATGGGTGTAGCTAAGGCCGCCTTTGAGTCAACCTCACGCTACTTGGCCAAATACCTTGGACCCAAGGGCATTCGTGTGAACTTGGTTTCCGCAGGCCCGCTTAGGACAACCGCTGCCAAGGGCATTCCAGGATTCGCAACCATGGAAGAGCTTTGGACAGACAGGGCACCACTGGGTTGGGATCTGACTGACACCGAAGCTGCCGCCAAGGGCTTGGTTGCGCTGCTAAGTGACTGGTTCCCGGCAACAACCGGTGAAATGGTGCACGTTGACGGCGGGCTGCACTCGACTGGTGCCTAGGGCAACAGCCCAATCACCTGGGAGAGATCTCGGTCTGTAATTGAAATATCAGCAATTTCGGTAACTGCTGGCTTTGCACAAAAACCAATTGACAGCCCAGCGACCTTCATCATTTTGATGTCATTGGCACCATCGCCGATGGCGATGGTGCGCCCCATATCAATTCCCAGCTCTTGAGCCAGGTCCTGCAGGGTCTTTGCCTTTACGCCCGAGTCGACCAGTTCACCGGTGACTTTCCCCGTCAGTGACCCGGCAACTACTTCAAGCGTGTTTGCCTTGGCAAAATCCAAGCCGAGCTCTGCCTTTAGAGGATCGAGCAATTGGATAAACCCACCGGAAACAGCGGCGACAAAACCACCCTTTTCATGGATGTGCTGGACCAGTGCCCTAGCCCCCTTGGTGGGAGTCAGGCTCTTACTTACTGTCGTCAAAACGCTTACATCGAGGCCTTCCAGCAGGGCCACTCGTTCGACCAGTGATGCACTGAAATCAATAGCCCCGGCCATGGCGCGGTTCGGTGATCTCTGCCACCTTTTCGCGGGTTCCGGAATGCTCGGCCAGTAGCTCTATGGCCTCTTCCTCGATCAGGGTCGAGTCGACGTCAAAAACGACCAGAAAAGAATAGGTGCTCATAGGGTCGCCGCAGTTGGAGCCGCCGGCAAGTTCGCATCGGCCTCATTGAATCTCATGCGTAAATGTTAGTTGGTGCCATCAAGCACCAGACTGAAAACAGCAGATAATCCATCGCGACTCGCATGCCGGGCAACTCCGACAAGCTGCTATCGAGGCTAAGCTATTGGGCGTGTCAGCCGTAATAGATCTCCAGAATGTCAGCGTCGTTCGCGCCGGATCAACAATCATTGATTCGATTACTTTCCAGGTGCAGCCATCAGAACGCTGGGTGATTATTGGCGCAAATGGCGCCGGAAAAACAACGCTACTGAAACTGTGCTCCGCTCAAATTCAGCCTTCCAGCGGCTCTGCCGAGTTGCTAGGTCAAAGGCTTGGCAAGGTCAACGTATTCGAACTTAGAACGCGAATTGGCTTCGCTTCGAGCGCGCTGGCGTCACAAATTCCAAACTCTGAGACCGTCCTGGATGCCGTCATGACCGCAAGCTATGGCGTGACCGGTAGATGGAACGAAAGCTACGACGAAATTGATCAGCGACGAGCTAAAAGGGTCCTTGCAGAATGGCAGTTGTCAGATTTTGAGCAGCGCCCTTTCGGGACCCTAAGCGACGGAGAGCGCAAGCGGGTTCAGATTGCCAGGTCGATCATGACCGACCCAGAACTCCTGCTGCTGGATGAGCCAGTCGCCAGTCTTGACCTGGCTGCCAGAGAACTAACAATTCAGCTGCTTTCTGGTTATGCCAAGTCACCGCAGGCGCCAGCCATGGTGATGGTTACCCACCACCTGGAAGAGATACCTGAGGGCTTCACCCACGCCATGATTCTCCAAGACGGCAAGATTATGGCCCGGGGGGAGATCAGGTCCACTCTCACCTCAGAAAGCATCTCCGAGGCTTTTAGGTTCCCGCTCACGCTAAGTTTTGAAAATGGTAGATATTCAGCGGTTGCCTCCTAGACGACCGACTGAAAACTTGCTAGGATAAACGGCTGTTGCCATTTGCAACTAAGACTTGAACTAAGAGGACATCATGCAGGCTGAAATTCACCCAAGCTACGAGCCAATCGTATTTCGCGATCTAGCTTCAGGAGTTTCCTTTCTGACACGCGCAACCATCACCAGCGACAAGACCATCGAGTGGGAAGACGGCAACACCTACCCTGTCTACGATGTTGAAATCAGCTCAGAGAGCCACCCTTTCTACACTGGCAAGCAGCGCATCATGGACTCTGCTGGTCGAGTAGAGCGCTTCAAGGAGCGTTACGCAAACTTCGGCTAGAACCTAACTGGCCAACCCAACTCCGCCCGGAAATCCGGGCGGTTTTGCTTTCTCATGAATTCGGCAAAACTCTCCGCCTGCTCGTCGCTCCATTTAGCCTGAGCGGAGTGGAGGTCGGCAATAGGTAAATCAAGTTCTGGATATTTCTTGGCCAATTGCTGTGCCAGTCGGCCAGCTGCAACTGCATCTGCTGTTGAATTATGCGCATCGGTCAACTCCACGCCGTAGTGCTCTGACATCACTACCAGATTGCGCTTTCCCTTGCGGTATTTATCGACGCGTCTATCAAGCACCAGCGGGTCAATCACTGAAAGTGGCTGCAATGGCTCGATCCGATACCTCTTGGCCTCGTTCACCAGGATTGTGAAGTCATAAGGGGCGTTGAAGGCAACCAGCGGCATCGCCGCCTGCAGTTCACTGAGAATTGCGGTGATTTGGGCTATCGCAATCTCCGGCGCCATACCGTTCAGGCTGGCCATTTCTGTTGTTACGCCATGGACGTCGGATGCAGACTGCGGAATGTCAATGCCTGGATTGACCAAAAACTCGTGGAGCACTTCTACCTCACCGGCACTGTCAAGAACAGCAACGCACGCAGTGACGATTCTCGCGGTGGCTAGGTCTAGACCCGTGGTCTCTAGATCGAATGCGGCAACGCGCTTCGACCAAGTCGGCGCTTCTGGTTCAAAATCAAAATCTAACAAATCAGCTCCCTGCTAACACGATACTGCCGGTCGAACCAACCTAGACTGGTTAGGTGACAGTGTTGAAAACTCCTCCAAGCCAGTTATTCGAATTGGCTGCCTCAAGGCAGCAGCGAATCGATGTCTCAAACACTGCTACCTGGTTCTTTCCCGGCTCAAAATCACGCATTCTGTTTGTCCATGGCTTTAGGGGCGATCACCATGGCCTGCAGGCAATCATTGGCGCGCTGCCTGACCACACCTGCGTGGCCCCAGACTTGCCTGGCTTTGGATCTACCGGACCTATGGCAACCCATGATCTTGCCAGCTATGGCCGTTGGCTGCATGAGTTTGCCACGGAAACCGGCCCTTACGACGCAATTGTTGGCCACAGCTTTGGGTCCCTGGTCGTGGCAAGTGCTGTTTCTCAGGGTCTAAACCAGCTGCCAGTTGTGCTGATCAACCCAATTACAACCAGGGCATCCAGCCAAAAATCACTAGCGAACAAGCTAGCAACTGCCTATTACCGGGCTGGCCAAAACCGAATTATCGGCAACTGGTTGCTGTCCTCCGGTCTCGTCACTCGAGCAATGTCGATTGGGCTGGTCAAGTCCAAGAAACTTGGCGTGAGGCGTTTTGTGCACGACCAGCACGCCAAGTACTTTTCAAACTTTGCCTCAGCCGAGTCTGTGATCCAGGGTTTTCATGCCGCCAGCACCGGAAGCGTTATGGATTACGTTCAGTTCTTGAATTCAAAAACGCTCCTGATTGCCGGCGAGCAAGACCTGGTTGCTCCTATTTCAGCCCAGTATGAACTTGAGGCAGCTCTGCCGGAAGCAGAACTCGTGGTGCTTGCCAAGGTTGGACACCTCACTCACTATGAATGCGCTGAGGAAGTCGCGAATGCGATATCGAAGTTTTTGGAAGACAAATGATCGGCTTATTTTTTGACGGTCGCTTCATCAATACCACCAACCCCGATGGCATTACCCGCTTTAGCATCGGCCTAATCAACGAGCTTTCAAAGCTCTCAGAGCTGACCGTATTGGTTTGCAATCCTGATCAAGTTGCGTTTCTCCCAGCAGGGACCAGAACGAAAATGGTTAATGCGCCAACCTCACTAAGTGAGTTGCTGCTTGCCAGAAAGCTCAACAGAGAAAGCGCCAAGGTTGTTTTTAGTCCAATGCAAACAACTTCGTCCTTTGGGAAAAGGTTCAAATTGGTGCTGACACTGCACGACTTGATCTACTACCGTCACAAAACACCGCCTAGGGAATTCAATCCACTGGTCAGGCTTGGTTGGCTGCTGTTTCACCTGAGCTACCTCCCGCAACGTCTTGTTCTCAATCGGGCTGACTTGGTTGTGACCGTTTCAGAAACCTCGAAGGGCGAGATTCAAGAGGCAAAACTTACAAAACGAGATGTGCAGGTTGTTTACAACTCCACCGACCTCGAGCCGCGGGTGCCGACGGAGAGCTTGCGACCCAAGACGCTTGTCTACATGGGTAGCTTCATCGATTACAAAAATGTGGAGTTCCTGATTCAAGCCATCTCACTGCTGCCGGATTACCAGCTAGTACTCCTGTCACGTATAGATCCAAGGCGGCGCAAGGCCTTGGCCAAGCTGGCCAACGATTATGGCTCCGACGTTCGGTTCGAGAACGGTGTTGACCAGGAGCAATATATTGCTTGGCTCACCAGAGCTCGAGCCTTGGTCAGCGCCTCAAAGGACGAAGGTTTTGGCATTCCGTTGGTGGAGGGCATGTCACAGGGGTTACCCCTGGTCCTATCAAAGATCGATATCTTCGAAGAGATCGCTGGGGATGCGGGGCTCTATTTTGACAACAGCAACAAGGAAGAGTTTGTAGCGCAGGTTTTGCAGTTAGAAGATGAATCGGTTTGGTTGCAGCAGTCCAAGCGAGGAATCGCTAGGTCAAAGGTTTTCTCTTGGGCAGTAAGTGCAAAGAAGCTCCACGAGCTACTTAGCTCACTTTCCTAACGGCTCCGGAGCCCAGGAATCAAGTGTCCACTGACCAGAATGACGCAGGGTGTGTAGTGAGGCATTCTGAAGTCGCTGGCCCGGTGGTGGCACCTGCCCCTGACTCACCTCCGAAAGAACGTAGCGAATGAGTGCGCCGTGGGAAACGGCCAGAACCCGCGCGCCAGCGTACTTAAGAACCATTGAGGCAAGCAGCTCCCGCGAGCGTTCGATTATTGACGCAGTGGACTCAGCTCCTGGAATCTCTTCCAACTGGCTGTATTGCTCTTGCCACTGGCTGTAGAGCATGCCCTCGCCAATTCCGAACGACCGCTCCAGCAGCATTGAGTCAACAATTAGCTCGCCAATTCCCAGCTCGCGCTGAATTATTTCAGCGCTGGCTTTTGCACGGCCCAGGGGAGAGGTCAGCAGCACGTCCCAATNTCCNTGGCTCAGAACAGCTGCGGCCCGCTGAACTTGACCGATGCCAAACTCATTCAATGGAACTTCGGCGGTGCCCTGAAGCCTGAAGTCAATATTCCAATCGGTCTGGCCGTGTCGAAACAGCCCAAGCGTGGTTTCACTCATAAATACAGGGCTCCCAAAACTTCAGAGGTTGAGGCGTTGAGTTTCAAGTCGGCGATGTCGTCTGCCTTGGTTTCACCGCGGTTAATGATCACGATCTTGTGACCGAGGGTTTTAGCTTGCTTGACCAGCCGGAGTCCAGAATTGACCGCGAGCGAACTTCCTGCCACCAGTAAAGCCTGAGCATCTTCAACCGCAAGTTTTGCCTGAGAGACGCGCGCGAGCGGGATTTGCTCTCCAAAAAATACAACATCGGGCTTGTAGTCTCCGCCACAAGCAATGCATGTTGGCACCTGAAAATCTGCTGGCACCTCAATCTCAGCGTCACCGTCTGGAGTGAATTCGATGTCGGTATCTTGAATCAGGCCAACGTTCAATGCGCTGATCATTGAATCCATTTGCGCCCTGGTCACAAAAGCNCTGCAGGCAGTGCAGATAACCTGGTCGAGGCGCCCATGCAGCTCGAGGACNNTTTCTGAACCCGCCTTTTGGTGCAGGCCATCNACGTTCTGCGTGATGATCTGGCCAAGGATTCCCAATCTCTCTGCCGCTGCCAGAGCAAGATGCGATTGGTTTGGTTTAGCAGCTGCAACCCGATTCCAGCCAACATAACTGCGAGCCCAGTATTTGGAGCGGTTGTCTTTAGAGGCNATGAATTGATCAAAGGTCAGAGGATGCCTGACGACGCGCCCCTGACCTCGATAGTCTGGGATGCCGCTGTCGGTCGAAACGCCCGCGCCGGTGATGGCAAGAACCCGAAGGTCAGCAAAAAGCTCCTGGGTGCGGGCAATCCCGTACTCAACTACTGGGTCTAGGGCTGCCATAATCATCCAATTCTAAAGCAGCGANATGCGTCAAAACTCTTNGTGTCCGAGAGGGGACTTGAACCCCCACCCTCAATAAGAGGACTAGCACCTCAAGCTAGCGCGTCTGCCATTCCGCCACCCGGACAGGTGGTTGCATTTTGTGAGCAACGAGGCATCAATCTACCACGAACACAAATCCCAAATTAGCCAACCTACTTGGATTGCTGGCTACTAAGCGCTAGCTTATGAGTATGCATCAGGAGCCGGCAGCAGCACTTCAAAAGCTCATCGGAGCCCTAGAGCGGCATCTCGATGCCATTTTGACCAAACGTGAGGGCGAAGACCC
>JGI26082J51739_10001352_pt1 | contig 15382 bp, 10 predicted proteins | sample SaaInl5LU_22_DNA_FD_51739 | JGI IMG/M metagenome (IMG submission 51739)
AATTGCACAAAGAAGAAGAGAACAATAAATTTTCTGTTGGTGATGTGTTTATCGCCAAAATTAGAAAAACTGTTCCTGGTCTAAATGCCGCATTTGTTAATGTTGGCTATGAAAAAGATGCATTTTTGCATTATCATGATTTAGGCCCGAAAATCCTTTCTTCGATGGCATTCGTAAAACGTGTAAGCACAGGTAAATTAAGAGATTTCTCTTTAAAAGAATTCCCATTAGAAAAAGAGATTGATAAGAATGGCACCATCAACAGTGCCCTAAAAACGAATCAATCAATTCTGGTACAAATCGTTAAAGAACCCATTTCCACAAAAGGTCCGAGAATTAGCTCGGAGCTTTCATTGGCTGGTCGATACATCGTTTTAGTGCCTTTTTCTGACCGCATTTCTATTTCTCAAAAGATAGAAAGTAACGAAGAAAAAGAACGCCTAAAGCGACTTATCTTAAGCATCAAGCCCAAAGGATTTGGTGTCATCATACGGACTGTAGCAGAGGGNAAAAAAGTAGCAGAACTGGACCAAGATTTAGAAAATCTTATGGATCGCTGGACAGCGATGTGTAAAAAGCTACGAGGGGCGCACCACCCAAGCAAGGTGCTAAGTGAATTAAATAAAGGTGCCTCTATTATTAGAGACATGTTTAACGATTCGTTTTCGGCCATACATATCGATGACGAAACACTTTACTTACAAATAAAAGATTATGTGCAAGCAATTGCACCCAAAAAAGAGAATATTGTCAAGTTTTACGACAGCAAAGTTCCGATCTATGAAAAATTTGGGATCGAACGCCAGATTAAAACTTCGTTTGGCAAAACTGTTTCTGCCGCAAAAGGATCCTATTTAGTAATTGAGCATACGGAAGCCCTCCACGTTATTGACGTGAATAGTGGCAACCGCAGCAACAAATCAAATACTCAAGAAGATACTGCTTTAGAAGTCAACTTACTCGCAGCGAGTGAAGTGGCGCGGCAATTGCGATTGAGAGATATGGGCGGCATCATCGTCGTCGATTTCATCGATATGGCAAAAGCAGAACATCGCAAAAAATTATACAATCATCTTCGAGATGAAATGAGCGAAGACAAAGCCAAGCACAAAATTCTCCCCCCCAGCAAGTTTGGGCTGATTCAAATCACCAGACAACGCGTTAGGCCAGAAGTCAATATCAAGACTCGTGAAGAAAACCCTAACAGTCCCGTTGTCGGAGATGAAATTGAAGCTCCGATTGTTGTGGTACAGAAAATAAGTGAAGAGCTCAAAAAGCTCATCAACAAAGACTATAAAAGGATTACTTTAAACACACACCCCTTTATAGCAGCCTTTTTAACCAAAGGCTTTCCATCAGTGCGAACCAATTGGTTTATGGAGCACAAACAATGGATAAGAATTCAACCAAGAGATGCTTACACGTACCTCGAGTATCATTTTCAAGATCAAAATGGAAATGATTTATAGAGTAAAAAAACCCCTCATATGAGGGGTTTTTTTTTGCCCTAATGTTACTTCTGACATGCCTTCTAAAGCCTTATATTTATCCTATGAATCATGGGCATACGACTTTTACCGTTGCAGAGGCACGCGCAAAACTAGAGCGCTATTGTGCCTATCAAGACAGGTCCCACCGTCAGGTTGTAGAAAAATTAAAAGCCATGCGGATGATTCCGGAGGCTCAGGAACAAATCATCACCCATTTGATCGCACATAACTTCTTAAATGAGTCGAGGTTTGCACAATCTTTTGCACGGGGTAAATTCCGGATCAAAAAGTGGGGCAAGTCACGCATTACTTTAGAACTCAAACGTCATGATATTGGTCGGTATAATATTGCGCTCGCCCTAAAAGAAATCTCAGACGCCGATTACAGAGCAACTTTCGAAGAACTCGTCAGTAAACGCACACAACAGCTCAGTCATGAAACAAACAGTTATAAGAAAAAACGCAAACTGGTCGACTATCTCTTGTATCGTGGATGGGAGTCCCACTGGGTCTATGAGGCTGCGGCGGACTTAGATTGAACTTTAGATAGGTGACGATGCGTCCGCTCAATAGCTTGTTGGTTTTTGTGGTCAATCCACTTCTGTCCGCGCAACCGGCGCATCAATTGATCAAAATACCGCATGATCAGGACATTGTACAATGCCTTTGCCAAATGCTTTGGCTTTCGTGCAATAGACCGTAAACTCATCGAAAAGCCTGGCGTCACATATTTCATATAATGCCAATAGCCCTCAGGCATATACAGCAATTGACCATGTTCTAAAGTTCCCTTGAACCCCCTCACATATTTTAAGGCAGGCCATTGATCTTCATCTGGCTGAGACCAATTAATGTCTTCTCGGACAATGAGGGAATGGGCAATTTTGTACAGTAGTTTATTTTGCTTTTGATCAAAAAGAACCACCTCTTTCCTTCCTTGAAAATGAAAGTGAAAAATATTAGCCAGATCTATATCGTAATGCATGAATGTATGACTGTCTTGTCCACCAAAAAACAGCATCGGCAAGCCCTTCATGATGGGCAGACCGAGATTAAAAGGACGGTAATCTTGCTGCAGCTGCGGCACTTCCTTTAATAAATTCCAGAGAAAAATCCTGAATTTAGTCGGTGCTTTCTCCAACAGGTCAATATATTCGGCCATCCGCATAGTGGCATGAGGCTCGTTAAAACCATCTTTGTGGTCGACAGGACGATCATCATATAAAGGCACCTGTTTGNCNCCTGCAACTTCTTTGATGTAAGCAAAATTCCATTTGGTAAATGCCGGCCAATCCGCAATGGCTTCCTCAATGATGACAGGCCTTTGCTTTCGATAATACTTCGCCATGAAGTCTTCTTTCGAAATGGAAGTGACNCGGTCTATCTGCTCCAAATACATCAATACTCTATTTAATATGGTAACGTAATCCTACAAAAACAGCCCCTTTCGGCATGGGAATCAAATTCGTTTCTGAATATTCCTCACCCAATAGGTTTTCAATGGAGGCCTTAAATTCAAAAGATGATCTGCGGTAATTGATGGCAAAATCAACCACGCGAAAAGCATCTCCAGAGGCCCTCTCGCCATATTTCCATACCACGGTATGTTGCCATTTATTGGTCCAATTACTGGTCCAGGTCCCCACAGCACGATCCTTAAAAGAGTTGATGACGTATCTCGACAATTCTTCTGTAGGCACTTCTAAATCATCAGTGATATGGGTGTAACTCAAATGCAACTTCTGCCCCCTGCCTAAAACATCGAACGACCAATCGATTTCCGTTTCCCAACCTTGTGTTACTAAGCCCCTGACATTGGCTGCCTGCCATAAGTCATCTGGTGAGGGTTTGACGTAATCGATNAGGTTTTTTGAATCTCTCTGAAACCACGCTCCAGAAAAGGATAATGACCCCAACTGATAACGGGTTCCAAATTCCCACGAAAAAGCCTCTTCAGGCGAAAGATCCGCATCGCCAATAGTCGTAGGGTCGCTGTAAAATAGATCGGTATAGGTTGGTATGCGGTAGGTAAATCCAGTGTTGGCATAAATTCGCCAATCCTCCATAGGTGCCCAACCCAGATCTAAACCCGGATAGGCATAAGTGCCAAAATCAGAAAAATTAGTGGCTGCGATACCCGGAATCACATCCACACTTTCATTGAAAAAGCGCATCCGGTGCTCAACAAACAAAGTTGTCGCAAACCGGGACCTTTGACCAAGATTATTGCTCGAAAGAAAAGTTTGGGTCAGGTCNAAGCCAAAACCTGTGGTGCCCAATCGAGAGTCAAAAACACCATTGACTTCTGCCGTTATTTTGTTGGTCGCATGCAAATTTCTATAGACCGTAGGGTCATTGCGNAAGTAGATGTATTCGTCCTGATTTCTGCGCCAATAGACGCGTGGCTTGAGTGTCAATTGACCCATAGACACTGCTGTGCTTAGGCCTAAGACACTGGTTTGTGTGGCCTCAAATTGGTCTGTCGCTGCCGGTGAGGCATAAAAACCATTGGCCCCAAAAGCTCTTTCGGAAAAACTACCAAGCAGATGCCAAATCTGACGACCCTGCTGATTAAAAACGCTTTTGAAGGCATAATTCGACTGGTCGTAATCAGTATTGTAGCGNTAACCTCTTGACGTATTGCGCGAAAAATGCACCATGTGTGAGGCGCTTTCAGTAGAATGATAGGCAGTAGCACCAGCATTGATTTGTTGGAAAGAGCCCGATGAAAGGGCCACTTCAACACCGGCATCAAATCGAGACTTGGTCACTATATTTATCGCTCCAGTAAACGCGTTCTGACCATAAATTCGAGCTGCAGGTCCTTTAATGATTTCTATCCGCTCAATGAGTTCAAGAGGCAACGCGGCATTCAAGGTGTGGTGGCCTGTCTGCGCGTCATCCAATTTGATGCCATCAATCAGCAACAATGTCTGATCGAAGCTACCCCCACGGATGTACAAATCAGCTTGGGTACCCATAGCGCCCCGACGCCGGACATCAACCCCTGCAACTTGCTGCAATAAGTCCGGCAAACTTTGGGCTGGTGATGCGTCGATCATCTCCTTTGAGATAATCGTGATGGAGCGCGAATCCTCTTCGAATGGAATCATCAGACGTGTCCCTGTAAGCAAAACCTCGCCCAGCTCTTCTTGTGACGGTGGCTCCTGACTCCATGAAACTGCCGAAAATATAATGGTCAAAAACCCTAAAACTAATTTTTTCATATGCTTAAAGTTACAAATTAATTGACCACAAACGTTCACTTCCTGAACTTCGGTCAGCCTTTCAAACCAATCATGACATCAAAAAAAAGCCTCAAAAAATATGAGGCTTTAAATTATTGTATCGTTTCTAACTAGTCGGCCAGCACGATGACTTTATTGTCGACCATCTGCACGGTACCGCTGCTGATGGGCAGCAACCACTTTCCATCCTTTTGTGTAAACCTGTCTTTAAAGGCGGGCATAAATTCTGGATTTCCAGAAAAGGCAACAATACCTTTTCCTAAAGAGGACACAATTGCTGCGTGATTATTCAACATCTGAAACTCTCCATCCATCCCAGGAACCGTAAGGCTTTCGACCTCTCCTTGAACTAATGACGCTTCTGGTGTGACGATTTCTAAATACATAGGTATATCCGTTATGCTAATGATTAGGCTTCAGCCAACATTTTCTCTCCAGCCTCGATCGCTTCTTCTATGGTCCCTTTGAGGTTAAAGGCCGCTTCAGGCAAATGATCTAAAGCCCCATCCATGATCATGTTAAATCCTTTGATGGTTTCTTTGATATCGACCAATACTCCTGGAATTCCTGTAAACTGCTCGGCAACATGGAAAGGCTGTGACAAGAAACGCTGCACACGACGAGCACGGCCTACAGCCGACTTGTCTTCTTCAGAGAGTTCTTCCATACCCAGAATTGCAATGATGTCCTGTAATTCTTTATAACGCTGTAAAAGCTCTTTAACACGTTGAGCACAGTCGTAATGCTCATTGCCAAGAATGTCTGCAGAGAGAATTCGTGAAGTCGAATCTAGCGGGTCCACCGCTGGGTAGATGCCTAATTCCGCAATTTTACGAGACAAAACTGTTGTGGCATCCAAGTGCGCAAAAGTTGTCGCAGGAGCAGGGTCAGTTAAATCATCTGCAGGAACATAAACCGCTTGAACAGAAGTAATAGAACCTCTTTTGGTAGAGGTAATACGCTCTTGCATTGCGCCCATTTCTGACGCCAAGGTTGGTTGATACCCTACTGCAGAAGGCATACGACCCAATAGAGCCGAAACCTCAGAACCTGCTTGAGTAAAACGGAAAATATTGTCCACAAAGAAAAGAACATCCTTTCCTTGACCATCTCCAGCACCATCACGGAAGTATTCCGCAATTGTCAAACCCGATAAGGCCACACGCGCACGCGCTCCAGGAGGCTCATTCATCTGTCCGAAAACAAAGGTTGCTTTTGATTCTTTTAAGGCTTCTTTATCGACCTTAGCCAAATCCCATCCACCTTCTTCCATTGAGTGCATAAAGTCATCACCATATTTAATAATGCCGGACTCTAACATTTCGCGAAGCAAGTCATTACCTTCTCGAGTACGCTCACCAACACCAGCAAAAACCGATAAACCACCGTGTCCTTTGGCAATGTTATTGATCAATTCTTGAATCAAAACAGTTTTTCCAACACCGGCACCACCAAAAAGTCCAATCTTACCCCCTTTGGCATATGGTTCNATAAGGTCAATGACTTTGATTCCAGTAAACAACACCTCAGTAGAGGTTGACAAATCTTCAAATTTCGGTGCATCNCGGTGAATAGATAAACCGGCATCTCCAGTTTTGGGTAAGTTTCCAATACCGTCAATAGCATCTCCAATCACGTTAAAAAGACGACCATAAACATCGTCACCAATTGGCATCTGTATTGGCGCTCCTGTCACCATAGCATCTACCCCTCGGCTGAGACCATCGGTAGAGTCCATAGAGATCGTACGCACTGTGTTCTCACCAATATGTGATTGCACTTCTAAAATGAGCGTTTGGCCATTATTCTGAACTTCTAAAGAATCATAAATTTTTGGCAATTCTGCGCCACTGGCAAACGCGACATCTACCACGGGGCCAATAATTTGTGCGACTTTTCCTGTAACTTGTGACATGCTGTACTTGGTTTATTTTAAAGTTTGTCTGGAGTCCATCTTTCACCCCATTAAATCGGTGCAAAGATAGGTCTTTCGCAACAAAAAATACAACGCAAAAACGCAAAAATTTTTCAGTGTAATCCCCATCAAACAAAAAAAACCCTCCAAGCAATTTGGAAGGTTTTTTTTAAAAATTCGTTTGTTGCGCCTATTGCAATTCCGGNGAGTAGTTTACCGGAAAGTCATTGGCACGCGCCACACGACCCGCTGCAACGAAGTTCGAGCCATAGGTCGCATCGATAGCCTCTAAAAATCTATTGGCCATCAAAGCATATCCTCGCGCAGTCAAGTGCACGCCATCAAGGCTTACCAAGCCACCAAATACGAGGTCGGTGGACATGGTGAAACTGTCAAACACAACGCCACCGGNAGAAGCATCTTGAAGGATGCCCTTAAGGTCAACTTTCGCAAGACCTTTACTGGCGACAAGCGCATCAATAGTTGTATTGTAAGCATCCGTAGCATTCAAAACAGACTGAGTTTCGCTGTCTGTGAGCACCCAATTATCCGCCAAAGGATAAGTGATCCCATTTACTGATAATTGGCCTGCAGTCTCGGCAGGAACCCCAAGACCCACGAGGGTCGCAAAATGGTCTTCGTTAAGTGTCGCAATAACACGAGAGCTGGTCAATACCAAAAGATCTTCGGCTGTCGCTTGACGTGATTGACCATACTGCTGTGCCAAAAGACCCGCGGTTAATGGATCTAGTCCTCCCGCCTGAAGCACAGCATTAAGCTGATCCGCTAGGTTTGGCAAACTCTCGTCAAAAATCACTACTGGACTCGCTTCCGTTTCTGAAAACACAATAGAACGTTCAGGAAACCCTAAAAACGCAAAAGCCTGATTAAGTGGTGCAAAAGTCGCGTTCAGAACCGGAATCTGCGGTCCAAAATCGGGATTGGCTGGCGACAAAGGCGCGAAGGGTATTGTCGTAAAATAGGGCAGTGATGTGACGTAAGGCACATTACCCACAACACCCTTTGCTCCGTTAGCGGTAAGCGCATCTAATGTCGCACTTAAAGCTGCAGCAAAAACATTTGGATCGGTAATGTCGTTACCACCATAAGTGGTCGGGTCAAAATTGCCTGTTTGGTCTACTCCACTACCACCAGAAGTTGCATATTGTAGAACATCGTTGCCCCCAAATTCAGATAAGGTGAAAAACGTCGGCCCTTGTGCTACAGCATCCTCTAACATAGACGCATCAGGCGAACTCGCCATGCGCGCAAAATAGGGATTAGCCAGTCCTAACGGCACTCCCGCTAGGTTGCCATATCCATTGGCCAAAAAGTGAAAACTCTTCGATCCAGGAACACCGACATTGTTGAAGACCCCTGCCGCAACATTCGTCACTTCAGTTGTCGGGCCGGCCTCCAAAACCGCAGGCCCTGCGCCATTAAAATAAAGTCTAGGATTAGCAATTAAATTGCCGCCATAGAGCAGTCCTCCAACATTATCACTGGTGTAGGGTTGGTTGAAATCACCTCCGCCTGCAGCAGAAAAACTTTGGGCTAGAATGTTTGGAAACGAATTCATCTGACTGGCCTTAAACAAGGCACCATCTGTAAATCCAGCCGTAAAAGAAGCTCCTAGAGCTACATAATTCGAAAAGTCAGCCTCACCTGCAGTGAGCATCACTTCAGTTGTTGTTTCTTCGGGAGTCGTGTCGCTTTCACAAGCAACGAATCCTAAAGTCAACAATGCAATTCCTAAATATTTAAATTTCATAGTCAATGTGATTAAAGATTATTAATGGTCCAAGACAAGTAGTACATAGAACCGATGTTACCCGTACCAAATGCCGTATTGTACTCGTCACCCAAGACATTAGCAGCACCAAGTTTAAAGGTAGATTTAAAGAAGTCTGGCATGCGGTAGTTCAGCTGGACATCTACAACGTTGTAGGCCTCAATTGTTCCATTGCCAAATGTTGCTTCCCACTCATACGACCCTGTATAACGCCATGCCGTATTGAAACCAAAGTTTTTGAAAACCTCTGTATTACCAAACTGCATCTTTATTCTGTCTTGTGGCGTATTAAAGTTGGTATTGAAATCAGAATTATTGCCTTCACGATCCTGGACAGCATAAGTATAACTACCCGCTAGATCATAACCGCCGAATACTTTAGTACTGATCCCAATAGATCCTCCATAAGAATTGATTTCTTCTTCAGAGTTGGTATAGGTTTGGAATACTTGATAATCCCCGCTGGCAATTGCAGCAACAGCCAATGGTGTTCCGTCGGGCAATGCTTGAGTTAATCCAACATCACCGTATAATGGCGCAATGACCGTTTCGTTTGAGATGAAATCATTGTAAGTGTTATAATACCAATTGGCATCTATAATGATTTTACCCAGTTTTCCGCGATAACCGAAGTCAATCGAGGTGACCTGCTCAGGCTTTACGAAATTAGAGTTGGCCACTTCCAGAGCACCAACGTTACCTGTTGCTGCAAAGGCACCAACTGAACTCGCAAAGAAAGAGTTTTCGTAAGCAATAGTACTGTTTGACGAGAGACTTGCAGCCCCCGTAATGGCCTGACCCGTTGGGCTTAGGGCATAATCACGAACGTCGCGTTCTGGGTTGTTGCTGGCTCCTCCAACAAGGACAGCACGTCCCACATCTAACCCGATATAAAGATCTTGAGTTGTTGGGTTTCTAAAACCAGTCTGCACAGAAGCGCGGATGTTGTGGTTATCTGCTAATGTAAAACCAGCAGCTAATCGGGGCGAAAAGAATCCATCAAAGAGTTCAGATTTGTCATAACGGACAGAACCTGTAAGTTTTAAATCTAATTGGTCTGCCAATTGAAATTTCTTCTGCATTTGGGTATAAAAGCCGATCTCAGAATAATCAATCGGTCCATCGCTATCGGTATAAATCGTTCCAGAAGAGTTCAGACTATAAGTTCTAAACGATCCGCCAACTTGAATTTCAACAGGCTTGAACAACTCACTAAAGTTGTAGTTATAATCAGCATGATAAATTTTTGAGTTATCCTGAAACTTGGATCCGGTGGAAAGATTGGGGTCATTGATGCTTGTATTGAACGCATTGTTGTAGCCGTCAGATCCTGGCTCAAAACGCCCTGTATCCGCTGTCTGTCGTGCAAAAGCATGTGCCTGATCAGGAGTCAATCCAGCATATAGCTGACCTTGTACAAACGCCCCAGCGTATTCGCCAAACCAGGTTTGGTCATTCTTCCATGCACGGTTGATATTGATCCCCGTAAAAATCATGTCGTAACTGTCTCCAGCGTCGTCTTCGGTCACATATCCACGCACAAAGAAATTGTCATTCTTGACTTCTAGTTTATGCTGTGTCATGACAAAATTATCGATGGCATAACGGTTGGCTCCTTGATACAAGGTAGATCCAGTTCCGTACTTTCCAACATAAGAGATTTCTAAATCATCCTCGAATGGGCGGTAGTAAAGACCCCAATCTGCTTTGATACTCTGCGCTTCGTAATCAGTCAAGTCAGCCTCATTGTAACCTGTACGGCTTACATTTTCAGAAGGCACTAATTGCTCTGCTCCGGCGGGCAAGATGCCTAGTCCCACTAAAGCTTGAGCAACACCGTTCAAGTTGGTCGAAACCTCATCTCCGTATACATTCACACCATCATAGTTGATGGCGCCTCGATCNGCTCCGGTCCCAACTTTGCCCGCTGTGTTGTTGGCCCCCCAATCTGTTCCAGACAGGTAACCCACGTTCAATTTAGCGGCAAATTTATCATTAAATTTATGTCCAATACGCATGCTGACATCAGTGTAAGGATTATCACCTACGGCTTCTTGGGAGGTAAGTCCCTGCTTCAGTGAAACACTAATACCTTGGAAATCAAATGGGCTTTTACTGCGCATGAATAAGATACCATTGAACGCATTCGCACCATAAAGGGCAGATGCTGCACCGGGAAGGATTTCTACACTCTGTACATCGGTATCAGTCATTCCTAACAAGTTTCCTAGAGGAAAGTTAAGTGCCGGTGCTGAGTTGTCCATACCATCGACCAATTGCATGAAACGCGTATTGGCAAATGTGGCAAATCCACGTGTATTGATCGACTTAAATGTTAAACTGTTGGTGTTGATGTCTACTCCTTTGAGGTTCTCAAGGCCATCATAAAAATCAGCCGAAGCCGTATTTTTTATTTCCTTCAATCCAAATCGCTCAACCGTAACTGGAGATTCAAAAATACGTTCTGGCGTTCGTGACGCAGAGAGGACAACCTCGTCCAATTCAGAACCCTCGACCAATGTGATCGAAAGTGATTGGTTATTGGCAGCGACAGAAACACGCTGCATGGCATATCCGATGTTACTGATCTCCAGGGCAAATGGCGGTTCTGCATCTACCAAAAGAGCAAAATTCCCGTCAAAATCTGTAGCTGTACCAGAACCTGTTCCGACAGCGACCACATTGGCGCCAACAACAGGAATTCCTGATTCATCGACCACAGTTCCACGAACGTTGGTCTGCGCATAAGTAATGCAGCTTATCAAAAAGCTACATAAGAACAACACGTTTTTCATAATATAGTTTAGTTAAATTTTGGTTAAATATACTTATAAAAATTNCTGATAAGTCAATTTAAGGCGGGTTTTTTTGTTTTATCGACANCTCCACCAACGGCTGAAGAGCCTGAATGATCGGTGATATTTTACTTAAATCAGTGGCTCACAATAATGTCTGATCGAGGTTTTGAACAAAGTCAAAACACGCCTCATCAATTCGTGATCAGAGGCAATTGATCGCCCATCAATTTCCACCACTGGTGTCAATTCACCCATCGTTCCTGTCGCGAAAACACCATCTGCATTATACATTTCGGACAAGCTGAGGTCTGCCTCCTTGATCTTGATGTCGTTTTGGCCACAAAGATCAATTACTGTTGCTCTTGTGATTCCAGGCAAACATGCATGGGCATATGGTGTNTAGACCGTATCCCCTTTAACCGCAAATAAATTACTCCCGTTCAATTCCGCCACAAACCCGCGTTGGTCGAGCATTAATCCCGCATCTTTTCCTGCTATATTTGCTTGGATTTTGGCCAAAATATTATTGAGCAAATTATTGTGATGGATTTTACTGTCTAAAAATTCTGGACCATTACGCCTTTGACTACTGGAAATCACTTTAATGCCAGAAGCATTGTCATAGACCAATGGTTTGAATTCTGCCAAAACTATCAAACATGAGCCCTCTTGATTGAGTCTTGGATCCATGCCGCTGGTTATTTTTTCTCCACGAGTGAGTGTCAACCGTATGTGGGTCTGGTCCGTCATGTTATTGGCCGCTAGTGTTTGCGCAATTGCAGAGCGCACAAATTCCTTGGAAGGGATATCAGCAAAGGCCAGTGTCTTGGCTGAGGCCAATAATCTATTGAGGTGGTGATCCAAACAAACTATACCCTCAGGATAAACTCTGAGGCCCTCCCAAACCGCGTCTCCACCCTGGACCACACTATCAAAAACCGAAACTTTGGCTTGATCCCTTGGATAAAGACGGTCTTTAATGAAGATTTTTAAATTGGCATTTCTAGGGTCAAATTTTTGTAGCATATTATTTTGTATTGATTAAAACTTCTTCACGAAGTGCTTGATAATAAGGTAAGGCTTCTGACAATATTAATTCGAGAGGTTCCGAAAGAGTGATTTCACGTGACTCTTGGGGCAGGAAACCGGTACTCTGATGCACATTGCCATACCAGTAAGGAGCCCACATGCCGTCAGCAGGATTGCCCCCTTTTGGCCAGCGCAGCATAGAACGATCAAAATCAAAACCCAGAACACCACACATTTGTGTCAAATAATGTTCTGGGGCTCTTAATAATTCATCACTCTCTATCACCAGTACGGGCGCCTTGTGGCGTTTCAAAAATTGGTACAAGCCAAAGGCCTTTTTTATCCCAATAGCCTCTAGCGTTGGATCAGGGATGACCTTAGAAAAAGAATGGATTAATTTCTTGGGGTGGCGAATGAGAATGATGTTGGTCCAGTCCAAAAGATATTTTGGCTCCTCTTCGATGCAATGATGGGCCATACTTTTCGAAAAAACCAATTTTTCTTGGGCCAGTTTTTCTAACCTCTCAATGACCTGATCCTTGTTATGAGGCATTGCCTTCTGGATTTCTTCATCCATTGGATGACTGGATCGATCCGAGACCTGCCGCAAATAATGGCCATAGAAAGGCTCGTCTACCACAACAAAATCTGGATGTTGCGCAAAACTATACATCAAAGCTGTTGATATATTTCTTGGCCCCGAGAGTAAATTAAAAATCCTTTTCATCATGCTAAAAGTAAGTATTCAAAAACAAACTAAAAACATCAATTCATGTTTTTGGCATGCGCCATTGAAAGATCAAATTTAGAATTTCTCAAAAATCGCTTTAGTTGATTTAATGCTGGCGGTTAGGACTTCTTTCCAAAATCAAAGCTTACAGTATCTGTCAATTAAATATTATTTGGGCTATTTCTTTTCTTAACTTAGTCCTCCGATAGACTAAGGCCATGAGCAACATCGAAACCAACCCTGTTTTAGACCGACTGCCACAGCATCTGCTGCAATACATCAAGCCTCAAAACTATAATGATTATACGGCTATAGATCATGCTGTTTGGCGTTATGTCATGAGGGTCAATGTCGCACACCTTCCACGGTTAGCGCACCAATCATACCTCGCGGGTCTCGAAAAAACTGGCATATCAATAGATTGTATTCCGTCCATGTATGGCATGAATCGGATTCTTCAAGATATTGGATGGGCGGCTGTCGCAGTTGATGGTTTTATTCCTCCACAAGCCTTCATGGAATTTCAGGCTTATAATGTTTTGGTCATTGCCTCTGATATTCGTCAGATCAATCATATTCAATACACTCCTGCGCCTGATATCATTCATGAAGCTGCAGGACATGCCCCTATAATAGCAAATCCTGATTATGCAGAATATCTGCGTCGGTTTGGAGAAATCGGCAGCAAAGCCATTTCTTCAGCCCTAGATTTTGAGCTTTATGAAGCGGCCCGAAAACTTTCCGTCTTGAAGGAATCAAAAAACCCCAACCAAAGCGACATCGATGCGACAGAAGCCCACATTCAAGCGTTACAGAGCCGAGATGAAGCCCCAAGTGAAATGGCACAAATCCGCAATTTACACTGGTGGTCTGTAGAGTATGGTTTGATTGGCACCCTCGAGCACCCCAAAATTTATGGTGCTGGACTGCTGTCTTCGATAGGGGAAAGCACGGCTTGTTTTTCGTCCAAAATAGAAAAAAGACCCTACACTCTTGAGGCTGCTCGTCAAGGATTTGACATCACAAAGCCTCAGCCACATTTGTATGTCACGCCAAATTTTGCCCATTTGAGTCAAGTTTTGGAAGAATTTGCCAACACCATGGCTTTGCGCACAGGGGGCTACAGCGGGTTGGTTAAGGCCGTAAATTCAAAACAATTGGCTACAGCTGAACTCAGTACAGGATTACAAATTTCTGGAGTATTTACCCGTATTCTAGATCAAGAACGCACAGTACGATATATACAAACTACTGGGCCAACAGTGCTGTCCCATCAAAACAAGACCCTTATTGGTCATGAATCGAGCAGCCATCCAGATGGTTTTGGCTCGCCAATAGGAAAACTAAAGGGAATTAACTTGGCTATTGAGGACATGAGTCCTAGAGATCTAAAACAGTACAATATCTACGAAGGAGAAGAGGTGGATCTTGAATTTGAAGGCGGGGTCCGTGTCCAAGGTGTCATCATTACAGGAACACGAAATTTACAAGGCAAAATCATGCTCATCAAACTCAACAACTGTCGGGTCACTCTAGGAGAAGAGGTCTTATTTGATCCCAGTTGGGGGGTATATGATATGGCTGTTGGTAAAAAAGTCACCTCGGTCTTTGCCGGGCCAGCGGACACCAGCAGTGTTGATTTATCTATCGATATCAGTCGTTATGACGCTGAACAAAACGACAGCACGAGTGCTTATGACGCTTTGATCAAGCTCTACCAAGTGGCACAAGACCACCATACCGCGCAAACACTAAATGCGCAAACCATTGAATATATTTGTCAAGAACTCGATAAAGCCCATGCCTCTGATTGGCTTTTGCCATTAAATTTATTACAATGGACTCTGGAAAATAATGATCTAGGCACTGCAGAAAAACTGGAAAGCATCTTGGCCTCAAAGGCCCAACAGTTTCCTGGTATAGCCCACCTTATTGATCAAGGCATGGCACTATTACCAAAACAATAACTCAAATGGAATGAAGTCAGGACAATCACTTGGCCCACCGGGTGGCTAGAAGTGCATGCTCAACTTCATCTCTAAAGCCCAAGCATCTGCTGCCTCAGGCTCTTTTGAGCAGGCTTGTCTCCCAGCCAAATCGCAAAAAGTGCTTGCTTAAAAGCCAATCCGGTAAAACTTCCCCGAACTTGTGTATTTTTAGACAGCGTGGTGCCTTCTTCAGGGTGATAACGCAGCATGATTTCGTCGTTTTGTATAGTAGGGGTAAGAATAGTGGTTCCTTGCAGTTACTCTACAGTAACGGACTTCGCCAGATTTCTTGGCTGATCGACGTTGCGCCCGAGCATCACAGCAATGTGATAAGACAAGAGTTGAAGTGGGATCGTTGTGACCAAGGGTGATGAAGCTTCTGTTGTTTTAGG